>OGQD01000152.1_pt1 | contig 56923 bp, 61 predicted proteins | sample 1553091 | NCBI WGS metagenome assembly OGQD01 (sample SAMEA2580290, study PRJEB22360) | human gut metagenome | biome: human gut; feature: human-associated habitat; material: faeces | place: Denmark | collected 2008/2010
CGGCGAGCAGCCCGCCCGTGGCGCATCGGCATCGCCGCCTGCGGCTACGCCGACGGCTACCCGCGCTCCGCGCCCACCGGCACACCGATTGCCGTCGCCGGCCGCATGAGCCGCACCCTGGGCCGCGTCTCCATGGACATGCTCGCCTGCGACCTCAGCCACCTCCCGGAAGCCGGCCTGGGCAGCCCGGTCACGCTCTGGGGGCCGGGCGAAGCTGGCAACGTCCCCGCCGAAGCCGTCGCCGCCGCCGCCGGCACCATCGCCTACGAACTCTTCTGCGCCCTGTCGGCACGGGTGCCGGTGGCGTTGGCCGAGAGTTGATGAATGTACGTTCCCGAGCATTTCAGCGAAACCCGCATCGAGCTTCTCCACGCCCTGATCGCCGGCAACCCGATGGGCGTGCTGGTCACGCAGGGCCACAGCGGCCTCGATGCGAACCATCTGCCGTTTCACCTGGATGCCGCCGCCGGCGAATTCGGCGTCCTGCACGCCCACGTGGCTCGGGCCAACCCGGTCTGGCAGGAGATCGCCACGGGTGACGAGGTGCTGGCCGTCTTTCAGGCGGGCGACGCCTATATTTCCCCGCAGTGGTATCCCAGCAAACAGGAATTCCACAAGCAGGTTCCCACCTGGAACTACAGGGTCGCCCACGCCCGCGGCCGCGTGACCATCCGGGACGACGAGCGCTACCTGCGCGGCCTGGTCGGCCGCCTGACCCGCACCCACGAAGCCGCCCAGCCCGTCCCCTGGAAAATGAGCGACAGCCCGCGGGAGTTCATCGACGCGCTGCTGCAAGCCATCGTCGGTATCGAGATAGAGATCACTTCCCTCGTCGGCAAGTCAAAACTGAGCCAGAACCGGGAAACCCGCGACATCCAGGGCGCGGGCGAAGCGCTCAAGGCGCTGGGCGAGAACACAATTAGCGAGGCGATGCTGGCCTGCGCGGCGGGCAGGCGGGAGTAGGGGTATCTCACTTAAAGGGGTTTGGTATGCCCCCAAATGTACCCTCGCATGTTCCCGGATCGGAACGGTATTTGTATTTCTTGGGCGGCCACGGAAACGAAAAGGCCGCAAACCTTGTCTTGATCGTGGTTTGCGGCCTTTTTCGGAACGTTGCGGAATGCTTGGTGGTGCCCGGAGCGGGAATCGAACCCGCACGCCTTTCGGCTCCGGATTTTAAGTCCGGTATGTCTACCAATTTCATCATCCGGGCAACGGCGATGGAGGCGCGATTCTAGCGGAGCGGGGGGCTTGGGTATACCGGGCGATGCGCGCTGGTTCACAAACCGAAGGAATCCCCGGCCCCCATCAAGGTGGCGATGCCGATCGCGCAGAAAATCAGCGCTGCCAAAGCGTGCACCCAGCGGGTCGGGAGGCGCTGGCTGATGCCCTGGCCGAACAGGACGGCGGGGACGTTGGCGAGCAGCATGCCGAGCGTGGTGCCGGCGACGATGGCGAGGAAATCCTGATAACGGGCGGCCAGGGCGATGGTGGCGATCTGGGTTTTGTCGCCCATTTCGGCGAGGAAGAAGGCGATCAGGGTGGTGAGAAAGACGCCGTGAGGGACGAAGCGGGTGTCTTCTTCGTCGAGGCGGTCGGGAATCAGCAGCCACACGGCCATGGCGATGAAGGACAGACCAAGCACCCAGCGCAGCGCCTGCGGCCCGATCAGGGTAATCAGCCAGTTCCCGACGGCCCCGGCCAGCGCGTGATTGGCCAGCGTGGCGACCAGAATGCCCAGGATGATCGGCACGGGTCTCCTGAAGCGCGCCGCTAGCATGAAGGCGAGCAACTGCGTTTTATCGCCGATTTCGGCCAGGGCAACGACGCCGGTGGCGATCAGGAAGGCATTCATGAGGGCGGTTTGTGGTGAGCGGGGTGCGGATTGTACTCCGTCAGGGCGCCCGCCTTCACGCCTGCGGCTTGACCAGCAGATCAACCCGCTGCGGGTTGCGGAAGGTGGCGCCATCCGGCGTCAGGTAGCTTTCGAATTTGGCGCGCACGGCGGCGTAGCGTTCGGGGGAAAGCCGGTGGTCGGTGTGGGTGACGCGCAGCATGCGGGCGTCGAATTCCGCGAAATCCTTGAAGTAGCTGCGGGTGTCGAAGAAAAGTTGCTCCTTGAGTTGCAGGGGGCCGCGTTCGACGGCGCGGGAGAGTGCGGCGAAGGCGGCTTCGCGCACGGTTTTTTCGTCGTGGAAGAGCTTGAACACTTCGTTCAGTTCGCCCGCATAGACGGGTTCGGAAATCCACGCCAGGCCGCCGGGTTTGAGCACGCGGGCGATTTCGTCGAGCGCCCGGTCCATGACGGCCACCGGCACGTGGTGCAGGGATTTGAACATGAGCACGATGTCGATGCTGGCGTCCGCTGCGGGGATTTTTTCCGCGCCGCCGGCGGCGAAGGTGACGCCGGGCAGCGGCTGCGCGAGGTTTTTGGCGTGCTGGATCTGATCCACTTCGAGCGCCAGGATGTGCTCTGGGCGGCCACTGGCAGCCAGCGCGCGGGTCTTGTCGGCGCGGCCGCAGCCCAGTTCCAGCACCTGCGCGCCAGTGAGGGGCAGGGTGGCGAGCATCAGTTCGGTTTCGTTGACCAGGGCTTGCGGGGCGGGGTTGGCGATCTGCATGGGGTTATTCCGGGAATTGAATATTCGACTTCGATGATGAATGCGCGGAAAGGTTGCAAAAAGAAGTTGAAAACGCGGCTTTCAGGGCGCGTGCTCCAAAGCCGGGAGATTCCAAAAATCAGTCAAAATCAGATATCCGCTTCCACCAGCCCGCCATCCCGCTCCATCCAGGCGCGGCGGCCGGCAGCTTCGCCCTTGCCCATGAGCAGGGTGAAACCGGCGTGCATGGCGGCGATGTCCTCGCGGCTGGCCTGGAACGGCACCAAGCGGCGGGTGTCGGGGCAGAGGGTGGTTTCCCAGAGCTGGTCCGGGTTCATCTCGCCCAGGCCCTTGAAGCGCGACACGGTGATGCGGTTGGGGTTGACGCCTTCCTCGGCCAGCTTGTGCAGAATCTGCGCCTTTTCCGCTTCGTCCAGGCAGTAATGTTTGCGCGTATGGCCCTTGGCCTCGTGGTCGACGCGAAAGAGCGGCGGCTGCGCGACGTGGATGTGGCCTTTTTCGATCAGCGCCGGGAAGTGGCGCAGGAACAGCGTGAACAGCAGCACCTGAATGTGCGAGCCATCGACGTCGGCGTCCGACATGATGATGATGCGCCCGTAGCGCAGCCCGGAGAGGTCGATGCTGTCGATCTGCGCCAGATCGTGCGGATCGACGCCGATGGCGACTGAAATGTCGTGCACCTCGTTGTTCCGGAACAACTGGTCGCGCTCCACTTCCCAGGTGTTGAGCACCTTGCCGCGCAAGGGCAGCACGGCCTGCGTTTCCTTGTCGCGCCCCTGCTTGGCGGAGCCGCCGGCGGAATCGCCCTCGACCAGGAAAACCTCGTTGCGGCTGATGTCGTCCGATTCGCAATCAGTCAGCTTGCCGGGCAGGGTGGCGATGCCGGAGGACTTTTTCTTTTCCACCTTCAGCGTCGATTTGAGGCGGCTCTGCGCGGCCTTGACGGCGAGTTCGGCAATTTTCCTGCCGTGTTCGGCGTGGCCGTTCAGCCACAACTCGAACGGGTCGCGCACCATCTGCGCCACCAGCTTGTAGGCGTCGCGGCTGGTGAGCTTTTCCTTGGTCTGGCCCTGGAATTGCGGGTCGAGCACCTTGGCGGAAAGCAGGTAGGTCATCCTGCCGCAGACGTCCTCCTGCGCCAGCTTGACCTTGGCGGGCAGGATGGCGTGATGCTCGGCAAAGGCTTTCACCGCCTCGAACACGCCCGCTTTCAGGCCGGCTTCGTGGGTGCCGCCGTCGAGCGTCGGGATCAGGTTGACGTAGCTTTCCGGCTTGCCGCCGCCTTCCTCGAACCAGGCCAGCGCCCAGGTGGCACCTTCGCCAATGGCGAAACCGTTGTCGGCGGTGATGAATTTTTCGCCGACGAAAATTGGCGCCACCGGCTGGCCGGGCATCATTTCCGCGAGGTAATCGGCCATACCGTTCTGGTAGCACCAGGATTTCTTTTCCTCGCCCTCGACTTCCAGTTCGACCAGCAAGCCGGGCATCAGCACCGCCTTGGAGCGCAGCAGATGCGCCAGTTGCCCGAGATTGACCCTGGGCGAATCGAAGTATTTCGCGTCCGGCAGGATGCGTACCGTGGTGCCGGTGGTGCGCGGGCCGGTGTCGCCGGTGCGTTGCAAGGCTTCGACCGGCGTGCCACCGGCGAAGGCGATGCGGTGGATGCCGCCGTTTCGTTTGATTTCGACTTCCAGACGGGTGGACAAGGCATTGGTGACGGACACGCCGACGCCGTGCAGGCCGCCGGAAAAGCGATAGGCGTTGCCCGCTTCCGTCTTGTTGAACTTGCCGCCCGCGTGCAGCTTGCAGAACACCAGTTCGACCGCCGGACGGCCTTCTTCCGGGTGGATTTCCACCGGAATGCCGCGCCCGTTGTCGGCCACTTCGATCCAGCCGTCGGCGGCGACGCGCACCGTGATTTTTTTGGCAAAGCCGGCCAGCGCTTCGTCCGCCGCGTTGTCGATCACTTCCTGCACGACGTGGGTGGGGCAGGTGGTGCGGGTGTACATGCCCGGACGTTCCTTGACGGGTTCGAGATCCTTGAGAACGCGGATGGAGGCGGCGGAGTAGTCGGTCATGCGGCGGGTCTGTGTGAGGTCTTGATGGAAAAACCGGCGAATTTTAGCCGCTGCCCGCCCTGTTTGCGCGTTTGTCGTCGGCTACGAAACCTTCAGAACGTTTATTTCACGCCGTTAATGGCGTATCGTCCGTGGCGAGACAGGCGTGGCAAAAACGTGGCAAAACAAGCCACACGAATAAATAAAGAGGCACAACATGCAGGCTGAAACGGCAGGCCAAGGCAACGGTGACAATCAGGGCAATGCGGAGGGCAAGGCAGGCGAGACGCCAAGAACGGCGCTCCATCTGCATTTCGACGCCGCCAGCAAGAAACTCATGGCAACGGTCGTGCCCGACCCGGAAGCCATTCCGCTCGATGAAACGGCATTACGCGAACAGATCGCGGCGCTCGGCTGGGGCGAGTTGCGCTATCTGGACAACATGAGCATCGGCCTGATCGCCAGCCACAATGCCGGCACTGCCTGCATCCTGCCGATTGCCGAGGCCATCGATGCACACATCGGCCTGGAAGTGTCGCCGGATGCGATGGAAGCCTGGCTGAACCTGACGCCAGCCGCAGGCGGGCAGGCGGCGAGCGTGGCTGCCGTGCTCGATCTGCTGGCGGAAAACAACGTGGCCGAAGGCATCGATCTGCCCGCCGTCGAAGCGGCGCTGCTGGCGGGGCAGGCCGAGCGGACGGTGATCGCGCGCGGCACGCTGCCGGTGCATGGAGAGGACGGGCGGCTGGAATCGCTCATCCCGGAAGTGCGCGACCGCCGTCCGCGCATCAATTTCGACGGCTACACCGATTACCGCGATCTCGGCGATATTTTCGTCGTGCATGCCGGCGACTGGCTGATGCTGCGCCACCCACCCGGCGAAGGTGTGCCGGGGCGCGATCTCCTGGGCACCCTGGTGGCTGCCGAATCGGGCAAGCCGGTGGTCTTCGCCAGCCAGCTTGCCGGAACGGCATTCGACCCGGAAAACCCCGATCTACTCGTCGCCGCCATGACCGGACAGCCGGTGGTGGTCAAGGGCGGCATGATCGTCGAGCCGGTGTATCGCGTGGCGCAGGTGTCGATGGCGACCGGCAACGTCGACTTCGACGGCAGCGTGGTAGTGGCAGGCGATGTCTGCGCCGGCATGAAGGTACGGGCCACCGGCGACATCGAAGTCGGCGGCGTGGTGGACATGGGCACGCTGGATGCCGGCGGCAACATCGTGGTCAAGGGCGGCGTGCTGGGCGCGCTCGGACGGCAGACCAGCGAGGATTGCGAAGTGCGCTGCGGCGGCAACTTCCATGCGGTCTATGCGCAGCAGGCCAAGGTGACGGCGGGGGATTCAATCTTCATCGACGACACCGCCATTCAGAGCGAGTTGAGCGCGGCCAATCACATCAAGGTCGGCGGCAAGAAGCGCGGGCATATCGTCGGCGGCCACGCGCAAGCCACGTTTTCCATTGCCGCCAAGGTCATCGGTTCGCCCAACCGCTCGCTGACCCGCTGTACCATCGGGGTCAATCCGAGTTTGCTGCAGGAAATGAAAGAGCTTGCCAAAGCGCGCGATGCGCTGGAAACGCAATTGCTGGAAATTTCCAAGCTGATCGATTTTGCGCTCAAGAATCCCGGACGCGTGCAGCCCGGCATGATCGCAAAAGCGCGCGCCACGGCGGCGCAGCTATCGCAACAGATCGCCGAAAAACGCGCGCAGCAGGAAGCCTTGCAGCAACAGGTCGAACTCGCCCAGGGCGCACGCGTGACGGCGGAACAGATTCTCTACGAGGGCGTCGAAGTTCACTTTGGCGCGACGCACTACAAGGTACGTGGCGAACAGGCTGCCTGCGCCGTGGCCAACGGGGCCGATGGCCCGGAATTGCAGGCTTTGAAGTAATTTCCTCTGTGTTTTCCTTTATGTTTCTGGAGTTCGCATGCACCAAACCGACATTTCACGCATCGCCACCACTCGCCATAGCTGCAAGGCTTTCGACCCCACGCGCCGGATTGCGCCGGCGGTGGTCGAGGCAATAAAAACCCTGCTGCGTTACACGCCGTCCTCGGTCAATTCGCAGCCCTGGCATTTCATACTGGCCGGCAGCGCGCCGGGCAAGGAAAAAATCGCCGCCACGCTGGCCGGGCGCCTGGCCTACAACGCGCCCAAGGTGCGCGACGCCTCGCACGTCGCGGTGCTGTGCGTCCGGCGCGAGATGGATGACGCGCACCTGAACGCGCTGATCGAGCAGGAAACGGCGGATGGCCGCTTTGCCACGCCGGAAGCGCGCAGCAACCAGTACAACGCACGCGGCTTCTACGCCGACCTGCACCGCGAGCAACTGCGCGACGCCGATCAGTGGATGGAAAAACAGGTTTATATCGCTCTCGGCAACCTGCTGCTCGGTGCCGCCACTCTCGGCCTGGACGCCTGCCCGATGGAAGGCATCGACCATGCCGCCATCGACACCGCGCTCGGCCTGGAGGCGCGCGGTCTGCGCTGCGTGTTGCTGGTGGCCCTGGGCTACCGCAGCGGCGACGATTTCAACGCGGCGCTGCCGAAATCGCGTTTGCCGGAAGCGGCGGTCATCAGCGAGATTTGAGCGGCGGACGGTGATTGCGCCCTGGGCGCTTTCCGGTGGCAACCAATCCGCAGAAAGGTTTATCGACGTGAAAACGATCAACTTCGCCGTTGCACTGGTCGTGTACCTCTTTTCGGCAACGGCACTGGCGCAAACCCGGGAGGACATATGTGCGCCAGATGTTTATGAAGCGGTGCAGCGACACCTGAAGATCGACGAATTCGCACCAGAGGCACAGGATGGCGGCAACGTTATTTCTGCCGTTTGCAGGATATGGCCTTACAAGCCCAATCTGCTTCTTGCGGCATTCGCCTACGACGAGGGCGTCGAGTCTGAAAAACAGTTGATTGTCTTGATCCTTGACGCGCAGACCAAGAGGGTAATCAGCAGCTTCCGGCGGGATATTTATGAAGACGCGGTTACAGAAGTAGACGGGGACAGCCTCAAACTCGATACAGCACGCTATCGGTTGAGCGAAGACGTAAGAGCTTTTGGCGTGATATTCAATAGTTCTGCTCGCGGGGCCAGTTGTGGGGAAGAATACTGGGATAACGACCTGACTCTTTTTGTCCCGGAGGGAAAGAATTTGCTCCCCATCGCCAACCTGGATTTGTATTACCAACGATGGCTGAAAGGCTGCCCGGCCAACTGGACACAACCTATTCTATGGGAAGACGCCGTGCTGACGATCCGTATGGGGAAAACCAGGACGAATGGACTTTTCGACTTGGCAGTTACTGCGAAAATCACCGTAAATTCGCGTAACGACGCATCCACTCAAAATCTTAAAGACAGGGTCGAGCACCATACGCTGAGGTACGACGGCAAGTTTTACCGGAAGGGTGAACCGGGTCCGTGGTGGCTTCCGTTCTAGTATTCCACCGGGCCTGTGAAAAAAACCGCGCCGACTGCTGAGACGCTAGAGCAGGCGTGTCATGTAACGCGCCGGCCCCGGATAGCTCGCCAGCGCGGCTTGTGCTGTTGAATCGGACAGGGCGGTCGCGGCAAATCCTTGCCTCTGCCAGAAACCGGCGGCGTCCTGCACGCAGACCAGAGCGGCGTGTCGCCAGCCCCGGTCTTGCGCGGTGTGCAGCGCCCGCGCGAGCAGTGCTTTCCCCAAACCGCTGCCGCTGGCGGCGGGGCTGACGGCGAGGTCGTGCAGATACAGGCAATCGGCAAGCGGCAGCGGGGCAAAATCGCCGTCCAGGGCGGTGACATGGCCGAGCCGGGCAGGGTAGGCGGCGAGATAGGCATGGATCGCGCCGCCGGATTCGGCAAGCCAGCACAGCGCAGCAGCCTGTTGCAGGCGCTGCCGCCAGACGGTTTCTGGCTCGTTCATTTGCGGCGAATAACACCGCGCCTGCACGGCAAGCAGGGCGGGCAGATCATCGAGGTTTGCCCGGCGCAGGGAAAAAAAGCGGGCGGGGGAAATCCCCCGCCCGTTTTCGCTGTCGTTCTCGCTGCACATGTGCGTTACACGCCTTGTTTCAAGCTCGCTTCGATGAATTCATCGAGATCGCCATCGAGCACGGCTTGTGTGTTGCCGGTTTCGACGTTGGTGCGCAGGTCCTTGATGCGGCTCTGGTCGAGCACGTAGGAGCGGATCTGGTGGCCCCAGCCGATGTCGGATTTGGCGTCTTCCAGCTTCTGCTGCTCGGCCATTTGCTTGCGCAGTTCCATCTCGTAGATGCGCGCGCGCAACATTTGCCAAGCTTCGTCGCGGTTGCGGTGCTGCGAGCGGTCGTTCTGGCACTGGACGACGATGCCGGAAGGAATGTGGGTGAGGCGCACCGCCGAATCGGTCTTGTTGATGTGCTGGCCGCCGGCGCCGGAAGCGCGGTAGGTGTCGGTGCGCACGTCCGCCGGGTTGATCTCGATTTCGATCGAATCGTCCACTTCCGGGTACACGAACACCGAGGTGAAGCTGGTGTGGCGGCGGGCGTTGGAGTCGAAGGGCGATTTGCGCACCAGGCGGTGAATGCCGGTTTCGGTGCGCAGCGTGCCGTAGGCGTAATCGCCGGTGAATTTGACGGTGGCGCCCTTGATGCCGGCCACGTCGCCTTCCGATTCTTCCATCACTTCGACGCTGAAGCCTTTTTTCTCGCCGAATTTCAGGTACATGCGCAGCAGCATGGAGGCCCAGTCCTGCGCCTCGGTGCCGCCCGCGCCGGCCTGGATTTCCAGGAAGCAGGGCATGGGGTCGGACGGGTTGTTGAACATGCGGCGGAATTCGAGCGCCGCCACCTTGGCTTCGATGCCGGCGTTGTCGGCTTCGACCGAGAGCAGGGTGTCCTCGTCGTCCTCTTCCGCGCCCATGGCGAACAGTTCGCGGCCATCCTTGATGCCGGCGGCGACATCTTCAAGCACCAGCACGACGTCTTCCAGGCTCTTTTTCTCGCGCCCCAGTTCTTGCGCGCGCTTGGGGTCGTCCCAGATTTTCGGGTCTTCCAGCTCCAGATTGAGGAGCGTCAGACGCTCGCGTTTCTGGTCGTAGTCAAAGATACCTCCGTAGCTCGTCGGCGCGCTGCGCCAGGTCGTCGAGCGTGTTGGAGATGCTGTTTTGCCGTTCTGCGTCCATGATGTGTCAAATCCGTGCGGGAAAAAGCGCGGATTATACCGGGCGGGAGCGCCGCGCTAAACCTTGAACTGCTGCACGCTCTCCTGCAGGGCCTGCGCTTCGGCGTGCAGCTTTTCGGCGGCGCTCGCGGTGTGCTGGGCTTCGAGGTTGTTGGCCTCGGTCATCTGGGCAATGGTTTCCAGCCCCTGGGCGACCGCGCTGCTGGCCTGACTCTGCTCGCGTATGGTGTCGGAAATGCCGCTGACGGCGGTGGATACCTGCGCTGCGCCCTGCTGGATGCGGTCGATGGCAGCGCTGGCCTGGGTGGCGAGTTCGACGCCTTCGCTGACTTCGCCGACGCCGCGCTCCATGTTGCGGACGGCATCCTGCGTGCGCTCCTGGATGCGGGCGATCATTTCGCTGATTTCATGCGTCGATTGGCCGGTGCGTTCGGCGAGTTTCCTCACTTCGTCGGCCACCACGGCAAAACCGCGCCCCTGTTCGCCGGCGCGCGCCGCTTCGATGGCGGCGTTCAGGGCGAGCAGGTTGGTCTGGTCGGCGATTTCCTTGATGGTGCCGGCGATGCTGGAAATGCGCTCGACTTCCTGGCCCAGCGTTTCCACCATCTGCGCCGAACTGCGCACCGTGTCGGCGATGCGGTTCATGGCCCCGACGGCGGCTTCGATGGTGCGCGTGCTCTGCTGCGCAACCTCGCGGGATTCGTCGGAGGCGGCGCGCACTTCGCCGGTGTGTTGCGCGATCATGTCGATGCTGGTGCTCATTTCCTCGACCGAAACCAGCATGCGGTGGGTGGCTTCGCTTTGCGTTTTCGTATCTGCGGCGACATTGGCGGCGGCTGAATTGAGCTGGTCGGCATCGGCGCTGACGCTGTGCGCCGTGTCGCGCACCTGGCGGATGGTGTTGCCGAGTTGCGTCTGCATGGCGGCGAGAGCAGCCATCAGGCGGGCAATTTCATCCTGGCCGGAAACAACGATGCGCTGTGTGAAATCGCGTTCGGCCACGCGTTCGGCGACGCCGGCTGCGGTTTCCAGCGGTCGCGCGATCCAGCGGCGCATGCTCCACCACACCAGCGCCACGACCACGGGAATCAACAGCAAAGCGATGAGCAGCATGCCGCGTCCGGTCTGCTGGGCCTCGGCATTGAATTCTTCGAGATAGCTGCCGGAAGCGACGACCCAGTCCCAAGGTTCGTAATAATCGTAGGCCGTCACTTTTTCGCGCAGCTTTTCTTCGCCCGGGTTTTGCCACCAGTAGGTGATGATGCCCGTTTTCTTTTCCAGCATTTCATCGACGAACTTGTGGCCCTGCGCGTCGCCCAGACCCAGCATGGATTTGCCTTCGCTGCTGGGGTGCATAGTGATGAGTCCCTTGTTCTGGCCATGGTCGATGGCGTAGGGGTAGCCCGTCTGGCCGATTTTCAAGGCAAGGATCTTCGTCTTCAGCGCTGCCAGCCCTTCGGTGAAATCCAGGCCGACGAAGAAAGCGCCGATGACTTCGCCCGAGTCGCTCTTGATCGGCAGGTAATGCGTCATGAAATCGCGCCCGAGCATGCGCGCCTTGCCGGTGAACGGCTCGCCCTTGAGTAGTAACGGAATGGCGGGATGCCCAGGTCCGAGCAGGGTACCGGACGCCCGTTCGCCTTGTTCGGTCTTGACCGAGGTGGAGGTGCGCTCGAAATCGTCGCCGCGCCGGGTCAGCACCGTGGCATTGACTTGGCTGTTTTTCGTGAAGCGGTCAGGAATGGCGGTTTCGTTTTGCGTGATGGCATCGTCACCGTGGTACAGCGTATCGCCGTGCTTGCTGAAAGTGCGGGTGTAACTGGCGGCAAACAGCGGTCCCAGACGCTGCACCGATTGCTCCAGCGAGCGATTGTAGGTATCGATCATGCCGGTCACCATGCGGTTGGTGTCCTGCAGACCCTGCAGCGCCTTTTCTTCCAGCTTGGCGCTGAGGAAACTGGACAGCGCCAACGCCGCTACGGCCAGAATGAGGGTGATCGATGAGGCAAGAACCAGAATCAGCTTCCTTGCCACGGACGTGCGCGCGTGTGCCATGTTGCTCCCTTTGTCTCCGACTGTTGTTGTGACCATTCCCCATGTTCGCGCGGGATGTTCATGACTCGCGGACGGGGTGGTTTTTTTTACTGCGCAGGCATTGTAATGTTTTGCAAATTGCAGTGTGTGAAAGAATGGGTGCGGATGGCAAATATTCGGTGGGTTGATGAAACATGAAACCCGTTGTTCATATGTCCGGAAGCGCCCCGCCAGGAAGGGCCGCGGTGGGAAAGCCACGGCGGCCTCGGGTATAATTTGCGCCTTTCCGCTCACCCCCAGAATCTCTCATGGCCGATATCCTTTGCTTGCAGGGCGCTGCCGCCTTTTCCGCGTTTCGATTGCAACGCCTCGTTGATCGCTTGCAGGCGGCGCTGCCGAAAGTGGCGGCCTTGCGGGCGGAGCATTGGCACATCGTGGCGACGCAGCGCGCCCTGACGGCCGATGAGCGCGGCCAGCTGGCGGCCCTGCTGGAAGAGCATCCGGCATCGCCCGCGGCGGGCGAGCTGTTTCTGGTGACGCCGCGCATCGGCACCATTTCGCCGTGGTCTTCCAAGGCCACCGACATCGCGCACAACTGCGGTCTGGCCGATGCGGTGGAGCGCATCGAGCGGGTGGTGGCGTTTCACGTCGAATTGTCGGCCGGCCAGTCTTTGAGCGCGAACGAGCGGCAGACGGTGGCGGCGCTGCTGCACGACCGCATGACCGAATCGGTGCTGGCCGGTTTTGATGAAGCCAGCGAATTGTTCCGCCATTTCGCGCCCAAATCGCTGGCCACCGTCGACGTGCTGGCCGGCGGCAAGGCGGCGCTGATGGACGCCAACGGCGCGCTCGGTCTGGCGCTCTCCGACGACGAAATCGACTATCTGCTCGACATCTTCGCCAAGGCGGGCCGCAACCCGACCGATGTCGAACTGATGATGTTCGCGCAGGCCAATTCCGAGCACTGCCGGCACAAGATTTTCAACGCTTCCTGGATCATCGACGGCGAAAAGCAGGACAAAACCCTGTTCGGCATGATCCGCGAAACCCACCAGGCCCACCCGCAAGGCACGGTGATGGCCTATGCCGACAACGCCTCCATCATCGAGGGCGCGGCAGTGGCGCGTTTCTACCCGGACGCCGACCGGGGCTATTCCTACAAGCACGAGTTGACGCACATCCTGACCAAGGTGGAAACGCACAACCACCCGACGGCGATTTCGCCCTTCCCCGGCGCCTCCACCGGCTCGGGCGGCGAGATTCGCGACGAAGGCGCGACCGGGCGCGGTTCCAAGCCCAAGGCCGGTCTGTGCGGTTTTTCCGTGTCCAACCTCAACCTGCCGGATGCGCCGCAGCCTTGGGAAAAACCCTATGGCCGCCCCGCGCGCATCACTTCCGCCCTGGACATCATGCTCGAAGGCCCGATCGGCGCGGCGGCCTTCAACAATGAATTCGGCCGCCCCAATCTGACCGGCTATTTCCGCACCTTCGAGCAGGACGTGAACGGCACGGTGCGCGGCTACCACAAGCCGATCATGATCGCTGGCGGCCTCGGCTCCATCCAGGCGCAGCAGTCGTTCAAGGCGGAAACCTTTCCGGTCGGCAGCCTGTTCGTGCAACTGGGCGGCCCCGGCATGCTGATCGGCCTGGGCGGCGGCGCGGCGTCCTCCATGACGGCGGGCGTCAACGCCGAAGACCTCGATTTCGCCTCGGTGCAGCGCGGCAACCCGGAGATCCAGCGCCGCGCGCAGGAGGTGATCGACCGCTGCTGGCAACTGGGAAGCCCGAAAGGCGACGGGCAAACCCCGGGCGACGGCAACCCCATTCTTTCCATTCACGACGTGGGCGCGGGCGGCGTTTCCAACGCGCTGCCCGAACTGGCCCACTCCGGCGGCGTCGGCGCGAAATTCGAACTGCGCGAGGTGCCGATTCTGGAACCGGGCATGTCGCCCGCCGAAATCTGGTCGAACGAGTCGCAGGAACGCTACGTGCTGGCGATTCCGCCGGCGCGTCTGGCCGAGTTCCGCGCCATGTGCGAGCGCGAGCGCTGCCCCTTCGCGGTGGTCGGCGAAGCGACCGGCGATGGCCATCTGACGGTGACCGACCGCCACTTCGGCGTCAATCCGGTCGACATGGAAATGGAGGCGCTGCTCGGCAAGCCGCCGCGCATGACGCGCGACGTGACGCGCCAGCCGCCCAGCTTCGTGCCGTTCGAGGCAATGAGCATCGAGTTGCAGGAGGCCGCGTACCGCCTGCTGCGGCTGCCGACGATTGCCGACAAGACCTTCCTCATTTCCATCGGCGACCGCTCGGTCGGCGGCATGACCGCCCGCGACCAGATGGTCGGGCCGTGGCAGGTGCCGGTGGCGGACGTGGCGGTGACTACCATGTCCTTCCAGGGCTATCTGGGCGAAGCCTTCGCCATGGGTGAAAAAACACCGCTGGCCGTGCTCGACGCGCCAGCTTCCGGGCGCATGGCGGTGGGCGAGGCGCTGACCAATCTGGCCGCCACCGATGTCGGTGCGCTGGAGAAAGTGAAGCTTTCGGCCAACTGGATGGCCCCCTGCGGCGTGCCGGGCGAGGATGCGCGCCTGTACGCCACCGTCGAGGCGGTTTCCGAGCTGTGCAAGGCCATCGGCGTGTCGATCCCGGTGGGCAAGGATTCCCTCTCCATGCGCACCGCCTGGGATGAGGGCGGCGTCAAGAAAGAGGTGGTGTCGCCGCTTTCCCTGATTGTCACGTCCTTCGCGGCAGTCGACGACGTGCGCAGGACGAAAACGCCGCTGCTCGTCACCGATCAGGGCGAAAGCGAACTCCTCCTGCTCGACCTGGGCCGGAACCGCCTCGGCGGATCGGCGCTGGCGCAGGTGTACAACGCCACCGGCAGCGATGCGCCGGACGTGGACGACCCGGCCAGGCTGCGCGGTCTGTTCGCCGCCGTGCAGGAACTCAACCGGGCCGACCTGCTGCTCGCCTACCACGACCGCTCCGACGGTGGCCTGTTCGTGGCCGCCTGCGAAATGGCCTTCGCCAGCCGCTGCGGCGTCTCGCTCGACCTCGACGGCCTGTGTTTCGACGCCGCCGCGCTCGATGTTGACGGTGCCGAAAAACGCCCCGATCTGCTCGCCGGCCGCGATTTCGAGCATATCGTGCGCGCGCTCTTCAACGAGGAGTTGGGCGCGCTGATCCAGATTCGCCGCGCCGACCGGGAAAAGGTCACGCCCATCCTGCGCGCCCACGGCGTGCCTTACCATTTCGTCGGCCATATCAACGAGTGGGACGAGATTCGCGTCACCCGCAACGCCAAACGCGTGCTGCGCGAAAAACGTGTCGATCTGCAACGCGCCTGGTCGGAAACCAGCTTCCGCATGCAGGCGATGCGCGACAACCCGGCCTGTGCGCAGCAGGAATACGACCGCATTCTGGACACCAGCGATCCGGGCCTGTCGCCCAAACTGAATTTCGATCCGCAGGATGATTTCACGCAGGTGTACCAGGCCATCAGCGGCCGGCCCAAGGTCGCCATCCTGCGCGAGCAGGGCGTGAACAGCCACTACGAAATGGCGGCGGCTTTCGACCGGGCCGGTTTCCAGGCGGTGGATGTAACCATGAGCGACATTCTGAGCCGCCGCGTCAGCCTCGCCGATTTCAAGGGCTTTGCCGCTTGCGGCGGCTTCTCCTACGGCGACGTGCTGGGCGCGGGGCAGGGCTGGGCCAAGACCATCCTGATGAACGACGCCTGCCGCGAGGAATTCGCCGCCTTCTTCCAGCGCCCGGATACTTTCGCGCTGGGCGTCTGCAACGGCTGCCAGATGTTGAGCGCGCTGAAATCCCTGATTCCGGGGGCCGAACACTGGCCGGCTTTCCGCCGCAACGCGGTGGAGCAGTTCGAGGCGCGTTTCGTGGCCGTCGAACTGCTCGATTCGCCCTCGATTTTCTTTGCCGGCATGGCCGGTTCGCAGATTCCCATCGTCGTCTCGCACGGCGAAGGGCGGGCAGTGTTCGACCAGCCGGCCGATCAGGCGGCCTGCCTCGCGGCGGCGCGCTTCGTCGATAACCACGGCGCGGCAACCGAAGTTTATCCCTGCAACCCCAACGGCTCGCCGGGTGGTTTGACCGCCGTCACCACCGCCGACGGCCGTTTCACCGCCATGATGCCGCACCCGGAGCGGGTTTTCCGCACCGTGCAGATGTCCTGGCATCCGGCGGATTGGGGCGAGGACAGCCCGTGGTTGCGGATGTTCCGCAATGCCCGCCGCTGGGTGGGCTGAGTTGAACAGATTGGCAGCACGGGCATTGAGAAAGGAAACGACATGACTGCACTGAGCGACAAGGAACTCGACCGTCTGGAAACCCTGCTCGACAGCGAGCTTTGGGAAAACGAGAGCATGTTGCTGGACGAGGTGCAGGGCTTTCTCTGCGCCATCCTCAGCGGCCCGGAGCCGATCCAGCCGGCGCAATGGCTGCCGGAAGTGCTCGGGCCGGGGATGGAGAAGAACCTTGCGGCGGAGGAAGTGCACGAAACGACGGATCTGCTCGTCCGCTTCTACAACCAGCACGCCGCCGCGCTGGCGGCGGGCGAGAATTTTCCGTTCTACCTCTATCCGGACGATGCAGAAGAGGAGGACGAGGCGGATGCCCCCCTGAATGACGACGACGCGTCCGCTTTCGATTACAAGATGTGGTGCGAGGCTTACCTGTACGGCACTGAAATGGGCAGCACGCCCTGGGCCGACGCCGCGGGCAAGCACGAGGAAAGGCTGATCGAGCTTCTGGAGCCGTTCTATCTCCTGACCGGCCTGCTCAAATCCGAGGCCGAACGTCTCGGCGAAAGCTGGATGAGCCAGGCCGAGGAAGCGCGCATCCTGGCCGACCGGCAGGCGAATCTGCCCTTCATCATCCAGGATATCTACAACTTCTGGCGCGCCTGCAACCCCGCGACCACGCCGCTGCGCCGCGCCGAACCCAAGGTCGGCCGCAACGATCTCTGTCCCTGTGGCAGCGGCAAGAAATTCAAACAGTGTTGCGGCAGCCCGGAAAAACTCAATTGACCGCGCCGCTCGTTTGCGCTGCCCAGGAATTGTCGGCGGCGGTCGACGCCCTGCGTTTCGCCGCCCCCGTCAGCCACGTCTACAACCCGCTGACCTATGCCTGGAAGGTGCACCGGGCGTATCTCGAACGCTACGGGCAGGGCCGCAAGCGGATCGTCTTTCTCGGCATGAACCCCGGCCCCTTCGGCATGGCGCAAACCGGCGTACCCTTCGGCGAAATTGCCGCCGTGCGCGACTGGCTGGGACTATCCGGCGCAGTCGGCAAGCCGGTGCCGGAGAATCCCAAGCGCCCGGTGGAAGGTTTTGCCTGCGCGCGCGGCGAAGTCAGCGGCCAGCGCCTGTGGGGCTTGTTCCGCGAGCGTTTCGGCACGCCGGAAGCCTTCTTTGCCGAACATTTCGTCGCCAATTACTGCCCGCTGGTGTTTTTCGACGCTGGCCGCAACCTGACCCCGGACAAACTCCCCGCCGCCGAACGCGCTCCGCTGCAAGCCGCCTGCGACGCGCACCTGCAAAGTCTGGTCGATGCCGTGCAGGCAGAATGGGTGATTGGCGTCGGCGCCTGGGCCGAACAACGCGCCCGCGAAGCCCTGGCCGGCCGCAACCTCAACTTTGGCCGCATCCTCCACCCCAGCCCCGCCAGCCCCGCCGCCAACCGGGGATGGGCAGCGGCAGCCAGCCGGCAGATGGTGGAACTCGGGCTGTGGAAATAAGCCCGGAACAGGAGCGCACGATTTTGCGCCGGATTCGGGTCCAGCCGACATACATGTAAAAATAGGACATAGAGCCGGTTCAACCGGCTCTATGTCCTATTTCCCTCAAATCGGCAACGACGGATCGATTGGCTCCGGCACCTCATCGGCGTCGATGATGTAGTCGCCGAACCGCTTGATGTGGCTGGTGACGTAGGGACTCAAGGTGGCCACGTCCTCCCGTGCGACCGGGAATCCCTCCGCTTTGAGTTTCCGTAGGATATGGGTCTGGTCCACTACGTTGTGGAAAATGACTGCGTTGGCTACCAAGTCGTTGTACTTGATGATCTTCTCCTGCTCCTCGGGGTCGTTGTCGGCAATGACCCCTTCCCCGCCGAAGAACAGCCACTTGGAGAACCCGTTGTAGGCTTCCACCTTGTTGGTGGTCGCCGTGATCTGGTCGCGCAGTTCCAAATCGGAGATGTAGGTCAGCAGGAAGACCGTGCGCACTACCCGCCCCAGCTCCCGAAAGGCTTGGTAGAGCCGGTTCTTGCGGCTGTAGTTGCCCAGCTTACGCAGGAGCATCGATGACGAAATCTTGCCGGCCTTGATGGAGAGCACCACGCGCAGCAGGTCCTTCCAGTGGGTCTCGATCAGGTCCCAGTCGATGGCGTCCTTGAACAGCCCGTCGATGTGCCGGTAGGTCGTTTCCTTGCTCGGCCGGAAGAACACCAGGTCATGCCAGTTGCGGATGCGCGGCATCAGCTTGATGCCCAGCAGATAGGCGAGTGCGAAGACCGGGGCGGATTGCCCCTGGGTATCGGCGTGCACCGTATCGGGCTGGATGTCCGACTTGTTCTGCAGCAGCCCCTCGATGATGTAGACCGCCTCCCAGACCCCACAGGGGATGAAATGGCTGAACAGCGCCACATAGTTGTCGGCGATGTGGTGGTAGGCGATGCCGCCATAGCCGCCGTAGCGAATGTGATACTCCGCCAGGAGGTTCTGGTCGAACATGTCGAACTTGGTGCCATCGGCCGCGGCCGACTTGCCCTCGCCCCACACCTTGGGCAACTGAAATCCGTGGTAGCGGTTGATGATGTCCCGCAGCGCTGCGTTCAGCTTGTTGGCATTGATGTGCCGGCGGTTGATGAAGGAGAGCATGTGCGGCGTCACCGCCCCGCGCAGGTGGCGGGATGCCTGCATCGGCCCGAGATTGCAACCGTAGGTAAAGGTGGTCAGGATGTAGCGCTCGCCGGGGTTGTCGATCTTGGGGTCCGAGCCGGAAAGCGGCCCGAAGTGCCGGTTCCAGCTCGTCCAGTGCGCGACGTTGCAGAGCACGTCAATCACGTTGCGCTCCGGCAGGCGCTCCAGCAGTGCTGTTTCCAGGGCGCGGGCTGATGCCTTCGGCTCCCGCGGCGTGCTGCGCTTGAGCACCGGCAGGCCGGCCTCGTCGATGCCCAGCGACTTGTTCTCCAGGAAGTCGGCGTCAACCGCCGCGGCGATCTCGGTCAGGCCCTCGCGCAGGCTATCGGCGAATCCCACCGCGTCGGCGGCAAAGCCCAATTGCGCGCAGTAGTCGGCGACCAGCGGCTTGCACTCTTCCCAGGACAGCAGTTGCTCTCGGTAGTCGGCATAGGCTTCCGAGCCCTGGATGGAGACATCGCCCGACTTGATCTCGGCGGCCAACGCCGAGAACACGCAGACCTCGAAGTGCTGTCGGCTGATGCGCTCGCCAGCGTCGGTTTTCACCAGCACGGTACGCTTCCAGCGCTCGTTGGTAAACGAGAGGTCCACCGCCTCGTCGATCCAGGCACCCTTGCGGTTTTCGTGGTCCATCAGCACTTCCAGCGCCTGCATCAGCGACTGGTCCTCGCTGGTCGAAGTCATGGTCAGCAGATGCACCATGCGGAACAGGGTCGGTCGGTGGCTGCGGTAGAAGCGCCAGAGCAGCGGGAAGTAGTTGTCGCCGCTGAAGGCGTTGATGGCGGTGCAGTCCTCCTGCAGCGCCTGGGCGCCGCCCCGGTTCGACAACAGCGATCGGATGCTGCGGCCGGCCTCGGCGTCCTCCGGTTGGATTTCCAGCACCTGGATTACGTCGGCCAGCGTCGCCACCAGATGCTCGGTCTTCTGGCGGTAGCGGATGCGCAGGCGCTCCAGTTCGTCCTTGCCGCGCCGGTGGATGTGATTCATGCGCTTGATGAACATGTCGGCCAGGTCGTCGCGGGCCTGGACGCGGGCGCGGTGGATCAGGCTCAGGACCAGCACGTAGCGCTTGGGCGGCGTGAATTTCTTCAGCTCGGCGGCATCGAGCGCCTTGGCCTCGGCGGCGAAGTGCTTGATCTTGGCATAGGGGATGCCGGCCAGGTGATGGTCGGCGCCGACGGTGTTCGACAACTTGACGATGTGGTCGAGCAGGTCCTGAAGGTGCTCCAGAGAAGAGCGCTTGGGGAGCTGCTTGAGGGCGAAGAAGAGGCTTTTCTTCTGGGGGCTGTCGCCGACTTCCAGCAGGGCGTCGAGCTGCCCACGCTCGGCCTCTGTCAATCGCGCCATCACGATCTCGAAGAAGCGGCCGTTCACCAGGGTGCGGATGCGCCGGGAGAGCCGGTCGAAGGTGCTGAAGGCCGGCAACTCGATGCGCTGGTGCACCAGTTCCTCAATGGCGACGTTGATCAGGTCGGCCGGGTTGTCCATCACCTCGGCCGCGGAGGCCATCGCCTCGCTCGCCACCCGCAGCCCCTCCTCGCCCCAAGCGGAAACCGCCAGCCGTTCCCGGATCGCCTGGTGATGCCGGTACAGTGTGCGCAATTCCGCGTAGCCGGGCGCAGTATCCGGGTCGATCCCGGCCACCCCGCGCACATGCTGGACGACGGCAGCCGGAATGTCCTCCACCGCCGGAAAATAGCCCAGGCGCTGGAAGGCCTTGAGCAGCAACAGCAGCCCGAATCGCGCCTGGGCCTTGCGCGCTACGATCCGGACGAAGTTCATTTCGTCATCGGTTGGCGTGTAGAGGGTTTCGAGTTCACGAACCGTCGGGTTACGTTTGAAGCGGGGATAAGCGGTGCGTTCGATGGAAGCCATGAGGGGTTTCTACTATTTGATCTACATCCCAACCATTACTCGTTTGTCGGACGGGCGCCAGCGAGGTGTTGCCGTCCATTGTCGTAAGAACGGCAATAGCCGGGTTGCTCGCCATACCGGAACAAGTATAATTTGAGAATGTCAGAGAAGAACAAATCGCTCATCTGGATCGGCAGCAGCAAAAAGGATCTGATGGCACTGCCTGTCGATGTGCGGAAATTTTTCGGCCATGCCCTGGACTTCGCCCAGCATGGCGACCAGCACGAGGCGGCGAAAGTGCTCAAGGGATTCGGTGGCGCAGGTGTCCTGGAAGTGGTCGAAGACGATGTGGGTGGTACTTATCGTGCCGTCTACACCGTCAAGTTCGAGGAAGCCGTATTCGTCCTCCACTGTTTCCAGAAAAAGAGCAAGCGCGGGATTACCACGCCGAAAGAGGACATGGATATCATCCACGCCCGGCTAAAGGTCGCCGAGGCGCTGGCCAAGGAGCTACGAAATGGTAAAACGCATCATTGACGGTATTGAGGTCGAAACCGGCTCCGGCAATGTCTTTGCCGATCTGGGCCTGCCGGACGCCAAAAAACTCAAGATCAAGTCCGGCCTGGTGATCGAGATTACTCGCGCCATCCGCAAGCTCGGCCTGACGCAGGAAGAGGCCGGGCGCCGCATGGGCATTCCGCAACCCAAGGTTTCCGGCCTGTTGCGCGGTGACTTCGCCAACCTGTCCGAGCGCAAGCTGATGGACTGCCTGAATCGGCTTGGCTACGACATCGAGATTACCGTGAAGCCGGCGGTGGAGCCGATCGGGCACCTGACCCTGGCGGTCGCATAAGCCAGTTTGTGTCGGCGCTGGCTGATGGTGTGCCGCTAGACATTATGAGGCTGGCTCACGAAACGGAAAAAATCGCACGATAAGCCTCCGTCATACACACTTTTGAATCTGGACCGTCATGGGCCGGCGCTTGGTAGGCCCGGTTATCGGGCAGTCGTTTTTTCGTGGCGCAGGTCGTCCTCAGCGTGGAGATAGATGGCCGTGGTTTCGATGGACGCGTGGCGCAGGTTCTTCTGAATGAAGCGGATGTCGTTGCCGGCGTCGGCCTGATGCGTGGCCGAGGTGTGACGAAGCCAATGGGTGGAAGCCCGCCGTAGCGTGGTCGCCCCGGTGGGATCGATGGCGTCGAGGGCTGCGGCGGTGCGCCGGAACACTTCCTTGACGACCAGGTAGATCGCGGTCGGCGTGAGGAACCGGTCGGTGCGTCCGGCGACGGACATGACCAGTGGAGTGGTCTCCAGACTGATCGGGACGGCTGGCAGGCCGTGGAACTGGCGGTAGCGCGCTAAATCCGTCATCAGCTCGTCGCTTAAGGGCACGTCGCCGGCTCCGCCCCCCTTGCCGACCACGTGCAGCCACCATTTGCCCCGCCGCTGCGACAGGTCGCGGGTCTTCGCGTGAGCGGCTTCGGAAACCCGAAGCGAGGCGCCGTAGAGCAGCCGAAAGAGCCAGCGCACACGCTCGTAATGCTGACGTTCGCGGTGAGTCGCCTGGGGTAGCGTCTCGATAAAATCGAGCACGGATTGCCAGAGTTCCCGATCCAGGTAGCGTTCTACAGCGGCCCGGCGGCTCCCCTTCGCGTCGCTCCGCCGGCGGCGCAACGCGAGCGGATTGCCGGCGAGATAGCCTGCCGCCACCAGATATCCGAAGAGCCCGGAGAGAATTCCCAGCGCTTGCCGTACGCTGCGTGCCGAGAGCGGCCCCTCGAAGAGTCGGCGGCCACCACCGCGGCGCGGCAGGGTCGGATCGGCCCACTCGCAGGAGGGATTCGCCAGAAAGACCTCATAGGCGAGCAAATCCTCCCGGGTCAGACTGGACAACGGTTTGCCCAGGACGCGGGTCGCCCAAATGAGCAGCCGAACTGCTTCTTTGCGGTAACTACGCAGGGTGTGCGGGGAACCCGCGTACTCGGCCAACCACAGGCGCACCGCCTCCACGTCGGTATCCGCGGCGATCTGGCGAACACTGCCCCGTGCCCGGTTCGACCCTTGGCTGCCATCCAGGGCGGGCGACAGCACGGTGGCAGGCAGGGAATCGGTGGCCGGCATCAGGTCGGGCATGAGTTATGGGTCTCGTGGTTTTTCAGCGGGCTTTTTCGCAGGGTACAGCAAAAATTCTTGCGATTATGTGGATTATCTTAAATTTTGCTGCGCAATGATTATGATAATAACGTTATACCGTAATATATCTCCGTGCGGTGCTGGAGTTCCCGGTGCTGAGCAGACTTTTGTCGAAGGAGGCCACAATGAGCCGCGTGAGCGATACCCGAATCCGTACCCGTGAGGCCGCAGCCCGCTTGGTCGCTGCCGGCCGTCGGCCACACGAACTAACGGTCGACCTCATCTATGCCGAAATCCGGCAAGGCAGTCGCACCACCATCAACGACGAGTTGAAGCTCTGGAAGGACGAGCAAGCTAAGGTCGATGCCTTGAGCGCGGCCTTGCCGCCGGCGGTGGCCAACGCGATGATGGCGGCCTGGGCAGTGGCGGTGGAGCACGGGGAGCTGGCGTTCGAGCGGCGCCGCGAGGAAGTGGAAGACGAACTGGCGAAGGCATCGGACCGCGTACAGGTTCTCGAAGCCGAAGGTTCAAGACTGCAGGAAGCGGCCGCTGGCTTGCAGGCCCAATTGGCATCCCGCCAGGCGAAAGCCGAGGCATTGCGCGAGGAGGCCGCCCGGATGCGCGGCGCCATCGACGCGGCGCAGGCACGCACCCAAGCGTTGGAAGAGCTGCTTGCATTGGCGCGTTCCGAGGCGGAACAGCGGCTCGTGGCGGAAAAAACGGAACATCAGCAGCAAATGATTGAGCTTCAGGCAGCCACTGTGGCACAGGAGCGGGCATTTCGCGCCGAGATCGACAAGGCCACGGAGCGCTTGGAGGGCGTGCAGAAGCATGTAATGCTGCAGGTAGCCGAGGCGCGGGAGGCAACCAAGCGCGTGGAATCGCAGTTGGCCAAGGCCCATCAGAGGACAGAAGAACTCTCTGTGGAGGCGCAGCAACTCAGGGCAAAACTGGCGACCCAGATCCAGCAGAACGAAAGAGCCCAGTCTGACCTGACCAAGGCGTCCCAAGAGGCGGGACAATTGCGAACCGAGCGCGAATCGCTGATCCAGCAGCTCGCCTTGCTGACCGGCAAACTCGATGCCCAGGCAGCGCAAGTCGAGTCCCAGGAACGAAGGGCCATTGGCGCAGAAAAGCGCCTGGAGGAGGCGCTAAAACGGTCAGGGACGCCCAGGAAGAAAACAGCGAAGTCGGATCAAACCGGCGCTGTTTGAGCGCTAAGTCCTATTTTTACACGTATGTCGGCTGTACCCGGGATTGTTGTCAGGTAAATATTCCAGGCAATTTGCAGCACGGCGATCCGGTTATGTGCGTTGCCGGTATTTCATGTTTTCAAGCATGAAACAATGCAGAGTACTGGATCGCCTGATGACGCACTGCTCTCGAACTCGACCAAGCTATACATCCCTCCCGGGTAGTCGATTGACCCGCAGGTTGAATGTATCCCCAAGGCAAAACGATACCGAGCCTTTTATTTCTCCGCTAGCTTCTCTTTTTGTTGCACCAGGGTTTTATCCTGAGTTTTTTCTCTGGCCTTTTCTTTCTCCCAGCCCCGCCACGGCTGCATGCGTGGGGCTTCGTCGCGCAGAACGAGCATGGGGGAGGAGAAGGGCGCCAAGCGCTCCAGGAAATCCAGCAATTCGAGCACGACGGCGTTGCGAAAAAATTTGGTGGCGGGGATTTCCATCCAGATGCGGTCTGCAAAAACCAGGAGTTCGTGCGGCCAGTCGCCGTAACCGTCGTGGTTGCGGTCGAAACCCTGGTAATCGTCCCAGTAGTTGGCCAGCCACAGATCGTCCATGGGATCGCCGTCGCCGACGATGCTGACCGGCCACAGGTTGTTGCGGAAGGTGTTGGCGATGGCGACGTGACCGCCGAATGCGCCGTAGAAGTAGATGGCGGTGAGGTTGTGGGCGAACAGGTTGTTCACCATCACGATGCGGTTGTACGGGTCCATCGGTGAGTCGGCCATGAGGCCATGGGCGCAGTGCACGATTTCGTTATCGACGATGATGGCGGCCGAGGTTTCCTTGAGCGCGATGCCGGCGCCGGAGGCGTCCATGGCGTGCAGGATGCGGTTGCTGCGGATCAGGAGCTGTTCGGAGTTGAGAGCGATGATGCCGGTGGAGTTTTTCTCGAGGTGATTATTTTCCACCTCGCTGCGGTGCGCGAACAGGAAGTTGAAGGCGCGGCGGCTGTCGGTGATGCGGTTGTGCAGGAAACGGTTGTCGGTGGCGTTGGTGATGGTGAGGTCGCGGATGTGGCTGAAATCGTTGTGTTCGATCAGGTTGCCGGTGCTGTACCAGAGCCGCAGGCCGTCGCCGCGGTCGGCCGAGTCGGCGTGGCGGGAGCGGATGCGGTTGTGGCGAACCGTGCTGTTGCCGCCTTTGTGCAGTGAAATGCCGAACAGCACGTCGTCGATCCGGTTGTTTTCGATCAGCAGGTTTTTGCCTTCACCCATGATGCCGCCGTCGATGGCATCGTGCGAGTCGCCGCTGTTTTTCAGATGCAGGCCGCGCAGGGTGACGTGATCGGCCTTGATGGTGATGACGGTGCCTTGCCCGCCGGCATCGATGACGACCTTGCCGTCTCCCTCTATCGTCAGCGGATTCCGAATCAATGCGGGGCCGCGATAGGTGCCGGGCGGCAGGCGCAGCACGCTTCCTGCAGGCGTCAGATCGATCCATGCCTGCAGCGATTGCTGTGCCCAGGCGGGCAGGGCGAGGGCAAAAAAGGAAAGAAGTAGGAGGATACGGGTCGGCATGCGTGGCGGGCATTAGAGCACTGGACCATCGCTCCCGCCAGAATCTGGATCAAGTTTTTGATGTGTATCGGGTGCCCTGGTTTTTTATAAAGGGCAGGGGAATCCGTCCGGAGCCGTCGCATGAAAAAATCCCCGCCGGGCAAAACACGGCGGGGATTCGTTCCGGTGCCCGGATTGAGCACAGGCGCGTCGTGCAAACCTGGCTTAGTTCACCTTGGCTTTTTCGCGCAGTTCGCGCACCAGTTTTTCGACCTGCATCTGGCTCGCGCGCTGTTGCAGTTGCGGCTTGACTTCCTCGAAGCTGGGCGGGGTGAGCGGGCGGGTGTCGTCCAACTGGATGACGTGGTAGCCGAAATCGCTCTTGACCGGGGTCTTGGTGTATTCGCCTTTTTTCAGCTTGGTCAGCGCTTCGCCAAACGGCGGAACGTAGGCGTTGGGGCTGCTCCAGTCGAGTTCGCCGCCACGTTCCTTGGAGCCGGGGTCGAGCGATTGCTTGGCCAGCGTGGCGAATTTTTCGCCCTTGTCGAGCTTGGCGATGATGGCCTTGGCGTCCTCTTCCTTTTCCACCAGGACGTGGCGCGATTTGTATTCGGTGCCGCCCAGCGAACCCTTGAGCAGGTCGTATTCCGCCTTCAACTGCGCATCGCTCGGGGCGTTGCTGCGCACGTAGTCGCTGAGGAAAGCGCGGATCAGCACGCTTTGGCGGGCGAGTTCGACCTGTCCCTGGATTTCGGGTTTCTTGTCGAAGCCTTTTTTCTTGGCTTCCTGAGACAGCATTTCGCGGCGCACGAGTTCTTCCTTGACGGCGGCCTTCAGCTCGGCGTTGTCCGGTGCGCCCTGGGCTTTCTGCTCGGCGATGAAGGCGTCGAACACGTTTTGCGAGATGGGCTGGCCGTTGACCGTGGCGAAGGGCTTGCCTTGCTGAGCGAGGGCCGGAGCGGAAATGAGGCTGCCAGCGATCAGGATGCTGGCCAGGGTATTGAGTTTGAACATGCGTGTTGTCCCTATGGGGTTGAAGCGGTGTGACAGGTCAAGAAAACCGGGTTGATGAGAATCAGACTTCTTCAGGCGTCTGCGCCTCGATGATAAGCGCATGGATTTTGCCTTGCAACAAATCGCCGGCGGCATCGTACACCAGACGATGCCGACTGCGGGTGTTTTTTCCGGCAAAGGCGGCGCTGACGATGGCAAGGCGCAGATGCGCGCCGCCCAGGGCGCCGGGATGGCCGACATGCCGCGCCGACTGGTCTTCGATATCCACCCGGCTGGGTGCCAGCGTTTCCAGCCGCTGGCGCAGGAGTGCGATGGTGGCCGCGTGCATCAGGCAGGAAAGACTTTCTTGAAGGGCTGGACGCTGACCTGGGCATAGACACCGGCGGCGACGTAGGGATCTGCTTCTGCCCAGGCCCGGGCGGCGGCCAGATCGGTAAACTCGGCTACGATGAGACTGCCGGAAAAACCGGCCGGGCCGGGGTCCGGGCTGTCGATGGCGGGGCAGGGGCCGGCCAGGATCAACCGGCCTTCCTCCTGCAAGGTCTGCAGCCGCGCCAAGTGTTCCGGTCGCGCTGCCAGACGGGCTGCCAGGGAATCGGGGCGGTCTTTGCCGCAGATCATGTAGAGCATCATTCTTTCTCCGTCACGTCTTTTTCCTCCATGTATTTACTGAGGAAAAGACCTTGGCCGATCACGAAAACCAGCATCAGACCCATGCCGCCAAAGAGCTTGAAATCGACCCAGATATCGGTCGAAAAATTGAAGGCGACGAAAAGATTCAGCGCGCCCATGCCGAGAAAGAACATGAGCCAGGACAGATTGACCCGCCGCCAGACCGGATCGGGCAATTGCAGTTGTTCCCCCAGCATGCTCTGCATGACGTTTTTTTTCAGTACCAGCGCGGCAAAGCCCATGCTGGCCGCAAAGATCCAGTAGAGCAGGGTGGGTTTCCACTTGATGAAAGCCTCGTTCTGGAAAATCAGCGTCATGCCGCCAAACACCACCACCAGGCCCAGGCTCACCCAGAGCATCTTGTCCACCTTGCCGTGGCGAAAATGCACCCAGGCGATTTGCGCCATCGTCGCCAGAATGACCACGACCGTCGCCAGAAGGATGGGGGCTTGCGCCGGTGCAACCGCACTCCCGCCGAGTAGTTCGCCCATCCAGACGGCGGCTTCTTCAGGGCGGCTACCGGCATACTTGAAGGTGCCGAAGAAGAGGATGACGGGAAAAAGATCGAAAAGTAGTTTCATGGCGGCGCATTATATACTTGGGTGTTTCCACGCTAAGTAACGCTATGTACAAGGTACTGATCGTCGATGACAGCGAAATCAACCTGCAGTTGATCAAGGCGCTGGTACTCAAGGTGGGCGACTGCGAACCTGTCGTTTACGACCGACCGAAAGCAGCGCTGGCTTGGTGCCGCGAGCATGTGCCGGACCTGGTGATCGTGGATTACATGATGCCGGAGATGGACGGCATGCGTTTCATCGAGGCATTCCGGGCGTTGCACGGTCGCACGGCGATTCCCATCCTGATGGTGACGGCAAACGGCCAGAAAGAAGTGCGTTACGAGGCTTTGCTGGGCGGGGCCAACGATTATCTGAACAAGCCCATCGACCGGATCGAATTTTCGGCGCGTGTGCGCAACATGCTGGCCTTGCGCGAAGGGCAGCGATTCCTGGCCGAACGCGCCCAGACCCTGGCCGAGCAAGTTGCCGAGCAGACGCGTGAAATCCGCGAGCGCGAGCGCGAACTGACCTACCGTCTGTCGCGCGCGGCAGAATTCCGCGATCCGGAAACCGGCGCGCACATTCAGCGCATGGCGCATTATTCACACACCATCGCCCGTGGGCTGGATCTCGATCCCGCCCAGTGCCAGCTCATTTTGCAGGCGGCACCGATGCATGACGTGGGTAAGATCGGCATTCGCGACGACATTCTGCTCAAACCCGGCAAGCTGACCGAGCCGGAGTTCGAACTCATGAAACGGCACGCGCTGTTCGGTTACGAAATCCTGAAAAACAGCGGCTCGGAAGTGCTGCAGGCGGGCGCTGAAATTGCCCGCACGCACCATGAGAAATACGATGGAAGCGGTTATCCGGCGGGGCTCAAGGGGCGTGAAATTCCCTTGTTCGGCCGCATCGTGGCAGTGGCCGACGTGTTCGATGCGCTGACCTCGGAGCGTCCCTACAAAAAAATCTGGCCCCTGGAAGAAGCGATGCTGTACCTGGAAAATGGCCGTGGTAAACACTTCGACCCGCTATGCGTGGAAGCTTTTCTGGCTGGCTGGGAGGATGTGCTGGACATTCGCCAGCGCTTTCAGGATGAGGATAACGCCCAGGCTTTGCAGGCCAATCCGGAATTCGTGGATCAGGAGCTCGACTGGCCTACGCTCGATCAGGAAAACTCCTGAGCGTTTCGTCCTCCGGCAAGCGCAATTCTGCTGCGCTCAGGCGCGCATTTCCCTGAGGCTGCCAGCGCACTTCACCCAGGCAGGGCGCAGCCAGGCTGGCGCGCAGGGCGGCCATGTTTTCTGCCGCAAACGCCATGGGCATCTCCAGATGATTGCCCACCCACCCAGCCAGCCGCAAACCGCGCCGGGCGATGGCCTCGGTCGTGAGCAAAGCATGGTTGAGGCAGCCCAGGCGCAGGCCGACGACCAGAATGAGCGGCAATCGTAGCGTCACGGCCAGATCGGCGCTGGTTTTGTCTGGCCCCAACGGGATGCAGAAACCGCCTGCGCCTTCGACGACGACGAAATCGGCCGCTTGCCGCGCCGTTTGTACGGTGTCGGCAATCCGGGCGAAATCGATGCTGATCCCGGCCTGAGCGGCGGCCAGATGCGGCGCGATCGGCGGGGTAAAACAATAGGGATTGCGCAGGCGGTCGGGCAGAGCGACGTTGCTCGCCTGGCGAATGCGGCGCACATCGTCGTTCTCGCCGTCGGCCTCGATGCCGGCGGCGACGGGTTTCAGGCCGGTCGCATGCAAGCCCTCCTGGCGCGCGCGCTCGAGCAGGGCGCAGGCGATGTGGGTCTTGCCGATTTCGGTGTCGGTGCCGGTCAGGAAGTAGGCGTGGCTCATGGGATGAATTTCATTGGCTTTGGCGTACTGGGCATCGATTCAGGCCGATCCGGATAGAAAAACGAGATCGTAGGAGAGCGGCAGACCGGCATCGGTACGCTGGCTTTCATAGGCGGCGGTCAGGCGAGCCAGGGCTGCGCGCCCCATCAAACCCGCGCGCCGTCCCCGGCCCAGTTGATTGGCCCCGACAGCCTTCACCGCGCGCAGCAGGGTGCGCAAATCCGGGTAATGCAGGGTTTCGCGCTGGCATTCGAGGCGCAGTGCGGGAAATCCGGCGGCGTAAGCAAGATTCTGCAGCGCATTGGCGCTCAGGAAATTCAGCGTGTGCGGGCGGTCATCCACCGCAGAAAACGCATGGCGCAATTCGCTGAAAGTACCCGGTCCCAGGCTGGCGAGAAGGAAATGCCCCGTCGGGCGTAATACCCGCCTGGCTTCAGCCAGCGCACGAACCGGGTCGCACCATTGCCAGGCGAGGCTGGACCAGTAAAGATCGACGCTGGCAGCGGCCAGTGGCAAGGCTTCCAGATCGCCCTGGAGTTTGAGGCGCGTGCCGTTGGCGCGCTCGAGCATGGCTGGCGCCAGGTCAAGCGCCAGCACCGCGCTTTCCGGTGCGCATTTGTGCAGCAAGGGCAGGGCATAGCCGGTGCCGCAACCGGCATCGAGCAGCAGGGAAGAAGCGGGCAAAGCGGCGGGCAGGCGCCGGGCGAGGGCATGGCAGACCAGGCGCTGTACCTGGGCCGCGTTGTCGTAAGTCGCCGCAGCGCGCTCGAAAGACTGGCGCACTTGGTGCCGTGCGGGCGTGGTCATGCCAGAAATGCGCGGGCGTAACCAAGAAACGCTTCCGGGCGAGACAAAAAGGGCGCATGGGCGCAGCCCGGCATGGATTGCAATTGCGCGCCCGGAATCAGCGCCGTCAAGGCTTCGGCAGCCGCTAGCGGCATCAGGGGATCGGCAGCGCCGTGGATGAGGCGCGTTGGTACCTTGATTTGGGCAGCCGTGGCACGCAAGTCGACGTCGCGCAGCCAAGCGAGCCCATCGGCCAGCACGTCGTTGGGCGGCAGGGCGTCCGCAGTTTCCAGAATGCGCCGGGTCACTTCCTTGGCGTAGGTGTCGCCGCGATTGAATCCGCCGACGAAACGCGGCAGCATGCCCGCCGGATCGGCGCTGATGGCTGCAGTAAACTCGGCCAGCGTGCCAGACGGCATGGCATGCGGCCAGCCCTCACGCTGCACGAAGGAGGCGGTTCCAGCCACCAGCAGCAGTTTGTTTACTTTATCCGGATAGCGCGCCGCCACCGCCAGTGCGAGTTGCGCCCCAATCGACCAGCCCGCCAGCGCACAGGAAGACGGCAAATGCGCTCCAATCTGCGCCACGGCTGCGGAAAAATCGCTGCAGCGCGGGCTGTCGAGATAACCCGGCAAATCAAGAAACGTCCCCTCCAACCCCCGCACCGCATCCAGCAAAGGGCCACGCCCAAGACACCAGCCAGGAAGGAAAACGAGAGAAGGTGACATGTGCGCAGTCCTCGAAAAAAGGCCGCTATTTTAGCGTGTGATCGTTACAGAGGCCGGGGCATCATTTCTTTATTTAACATAATGTACATTATGCGACACAAAAGGCGTTTGCTTTAGCTCGTTGCGTGCATACATGGTTGGCTCTGGGATTTTCTAAAGCGTCCGGTTGTAACCGCAATGGGACAATTGCAGTACGCGCAGCAAGGGATAGTTTTCCGGGATGGCATTGCGACATGCGATGCCGCAGGCAATGACTTTGGCGCGTATTTCAGCGACGAGTTCGTCGATCGACAGAATCTGGCCGCCTGCGATGCTGTCCCGGCCTTTGGGGTGCGATGGGAAAACGGCGATTTGCCGTAACGGTGTGTGTTCGGGAAGCCAGGAAAACACTTCGCTGAAAATAAGTTTCCTGGCAGCAGCAAATTTCTTCGCGTATCTCGCCTCGCGGATTTCCCAGCGATGGGCATCGACCGACGGCTCGTAATGCACGAGATCGTGGCTGTGCGGGTTGTAGCCGATGACGTCCAGCTCCATTTCCCAGCCGCCGTGTTTCAGGCGTCCGATTTTGGTGTTGCGGCGTACCAGATACCCCTGCCAATCGAGGTATTCGACGATGAGCGATTCGAGATGCGACATCGGGTCGGTTTACCGCTTTCCTTGCTTGTCGATCAGGTCGGCAATATCCGTATTGCTGTGTTGCAAGGCGATTTGGCGGGCGGTTTCGCCCCGGTCGGTTTTTTTGCTGATGTCGGCTCCGGCCTTGAGCAGGATGCGGGCGACTTCGGTGTGACCGCCCCGGGCGGCGGCGATGAGCGCGGTCATGCCGTTGTCGGCGTTGGCGTTGATATCGGCACCGCGCGCAAGCAGCAATTGGGCAATGTCCTTGTGGCCGGCGAAGGCGGCATAGACGAGCGGTGGCCAGCCGGGGACGGTTTGCGCGGCGCCGGCGTCCAGCAGCAGGCGCGCCGTTTCCAGGTGGCCGCGAAATGCGGCCAGCGCCAGGGCGGTGTCGCCGGCGGCGTTGCGGGCGTTGAGCTTGGCGCGGCTTTCGATCAGGAGCTTGAGCAGATCGTTGTGCCCATCGCGCGCGGCCAGCATGAGCAAGGTGTTGCCCTGCGCATCGGTGGTGTCGACCGATGCGCCGCGCTGCAGCAAGGCGCGGATGTCGCCGGTGCTGCCGAGCATGGCGCCGTGGATCAGGTCGTCGTAAGTACTGGCGTGAAGCGGCAGGGAGAAGGCGACGGCAAGCGTCAGGGCAAGAATTTTTTTCATGATTTTATTGATAGGAAAGAAGGGGTTGCGGCTTGAACAGGCGGCAGAAGTTGGCGCAGGTGGCGGCGCTGACGGCTTCCGGGGAAAGCCCGCGCAAACGGGCGATTTCTTCGCCGACATAGGCCACATAGGCGGGCTGGTTGCGCTTGCCACGGTAAGGCACCGGCGCGAGATAAGGCGCATCGGTTTCGATGAGCAGCCGGTCGAGCGGGCATTTTTGCGCCACTTCCTGAACCTGCAAGGCGTTTTTGAAGGTGACGATGCCTGAAAAGGAAAGATAAAAGCCCAGATCGAGCGCTTCTTCCGCAACGGCCCAGTTCTCGGTAAAGCAGTGCATGACGCCGCCGACTGCATCAGCGCCCTCTTCTCTCAGGATGCGCACGACGTCTTCCGCAGCATCGCGTGTATGTACGATCAGCGGTTTGCCGGCGCGGCGGGCGGCGCGGATGTGGGTGCGAAAACGCTGCCGCTGCCACTCCGGTTTGTCCTTGTGCCAGTAGTAATCCAGTCCGGTTTCGCCGATGCCGAGAATCTTGGGGTGCTGGGCGAGGCGGCACAACTCGTGTTCCGTGGCTTCCTGCGCCTCTGCATACTCGGGATGCACGCCGACGCTGGCGTAGAGGCGCTCTGATTGTTCGGCGAGTGCCAGTACGCGGGGAAAATCTTCGAGATTGACGGCAATGGTCAGCGCCGCGACCACTGCTTTTTCCTGCATGGTGGCAAAGATTTCCGGCAGACTGCCGGCCTGTTCAGCCAGATCGAGATGGCAGTGCGAATCGACCCACATCGGGTTTACTACAGCGTGTGGGTGGGCCGCGCCGATTGCAGAACGCCGCCGAGCAGCCCTTCGATCTTGCGGCGTGCTTCGTGGCCGCTTTCGTCGTTGTTGAAATGCACGCCCACGCCTTGCGCGCGGCCATTCTGCGCGCCGGGCGGCGTTACCCAGATGACGGTGCCGGCAATCGGCAGCTTGGTTGGATCGTCCATCAGCGACAGGAGCATGAAAACCTCGTCCCCCAGCGCGTAGCCGCGCGTGGTGGGAATGAAGATGCCGCCATTCTTGACGTGCGGCATGAAAGCGGCGTAAAGCGCTGATTTTGAATTGATGTTCAGCGACAGGACGCTGGGGCGCTGGGGTACGTTTTTGGCTTCACTCATGACGTTCATTCACCCGCTTGTGGTCTAAACAAATCCCGGTAATCGAGAAAAACGCCTTCCAGGAAAAGGCGTCCATTCAACGGCTGCTCGGCCTCCCGGCGCTGCGTGGCCAGTTTGCGATAGGCGCGGACCAGACGAGCGCGGGGCATCTTAACAGCCAGGGCGCTGATTTTGTCACTTTGCGCCAGAAAATAACGCACCGGCAAGGCATTGGCGGCCTGCGTCAGATCGACCAGCCATTTCTGCAGGGTGTCGACGATCTGGCGTAGCGCCAGCGCACCTTTTTGTTCGCGGATCAGTTTGTCCAGGTCGGCGGCGGCAAGCAGGGGATCGTGTTGCTCACCGCGCTCCAGATGCTTGAGCAGCAATTGCAGCCAGCTCCCCTGCCCGGCTTTCCCCGACATGTCGATGGCCAGACGCGGCGCGCCGCCGCTCAGGGCCAGCCAGCGTTCGGCGTCTTCTACGCCGCTGGCGCGCAGATAGGCCAGGGCGCGTGCTTGTTCCGGCAGGCCGATCGGCACGCTCTGGCAGCGGCTGCGTATCGTTGGGAGCAATCTTGAGCTCTCATCTGAAACCAATAAAAACAATATGTTTGCAGGCGGTTCTTCAAGTATTTTCAAGATGGAATTGGCGGCATTACGGTTCATCGCTTCTGCCGGGTTGACGAGCACGATGCTCAAGCCGCCACGGTGGCTGCCGACACCGAGAAAATCATCCAGGGCGCGCACCTGGTCGATGAGGATTTCCTTGCTCGCTTTCTTCTTGCCGTCGCCCTCGCCTTCCGCCGCGCCGGATTCGGCCAGGGCCTGCGGCTGGAGCAGGCGAAAATCCGGGTGATTGCCCTGGGCAAACCAGTTGCAAGCCAGACACTGACCGCAGGCGCGCTGTTGTGCACCGGGGTTTTCGCACAGCAGCGAAGCGGCAAACGCCTGAGCCAAGGCAAATTTGCCGATGCCGCGCTGCCCGCTCAACAACAAGGCATGCGGCAGTTTGTCACGGCGCGCGGAGAGCGCATCCCAGGTTTTTTCGTGTAGCTCTAAAATGTTCATAATCAAATTGTTTTGATTATTTCTTCAAGTGTTTTCTGGATTGAAGGCAAGACTTGGTCGGCGTTGATGACGCGCACCCGCTGCGGAAAATGCTGCGCCCGGTCGAGATAAGCCTGCCGCACCCGCTCGTGAAAATCCGCCCGTTCCTGCTCGAAGCGATCCAGCGAACGGTTAGCCAGCACGATACGCTCGCGGGCGACTTCGAGCGGCAGGTCGAAGAGCAAGGTCAGGTCGGGTTGCAGATGCTCCAGCACCCAGTGCTCCAGCGCCAGGAACTTGGCTTTGTCCAGACCGCGCCCGCCGCCCTGGTAAGCCCAGGTCGCATCGCTGAATCGGTCGCACACCACCCACTCGCCACGCGCCAGCGCCGGCTCGATCACGCGGGCGATGTGCTCGCGCCGGGCGGCGAACATCAACAGCGTTTCCGTTTCCAGGTGCATGGCTTCGTTCAGCAGCAGTTCGCGCAATTTTTCGCCCAGCGGCGTGCCGCCCGGTTCGCGCGTGACCTGCACGGTCAGCCCGCGCTGGCGCAGCACGTCGGCCAGCCAGTTGACGTGGCTGCTCTTGCCGGCACCGTCTATGCCCTCGAAAGTGATGAATTTGCCTCTCATGGTCTGCCTCGTTGATAGCGGTTCACCGCCCGGTTGTGTTCGTCCAGGGTGCGCGAAAAATGGCTGCTGCCGTCGCCACGCGCCACGAAATAGAGCGCCTTGCTCTCTGCCGGGGAAAAAGTCGCCTGTAGCGCGGCCATGCCCGGCATGGCAATCGGCGTCGGCGGCAGCCCGCCCCGGGTATAGGTGTTGTAGGGGGTGTCGGTTTGCAGGTGGATTTTGCGCAGGTTGCCGTCGAAGGCTTCGCCCAGGCCGTAGATCACCGTCGGGTCGGTCTGTAGCCGCATGCCGATGCGCAGGCGATTGACGAACACTGCGGCGACGTGCGCCCTGTCCTCCGGCCTGCCGGTTTCCTTTTCGATGATGGAGGCCATAATCAGGGCTTCTTCCACTGTTTTGTAGGGCAGGTTCGTGGGGCGTTCCTGCCAGGCGGCGGCCAGCGCCCGCGTCATCGCGTGTTCGGCGCGGCGCAGGATGTCGAAATCGCTGCTGCCTTTGTCGAACAGGTAGGTGTCCGGCAGGAAGCGGCCTTCCAGATGGGGCAATCCCAGTTTCCGGGCGATTTCGGCTTCGCTCATGCCCTGGCTGTCGTGTAACAGCGTCGTCTGCGCATCCAGCCGGGCGCGGAACTGACGGAAGGTCCAGCCTTCGACCAGGGTCACGCTGGCCTGGCTGACCTTGCCCCCCACCAGTTTTTGCAGCAGGGTTTGCGCCGTTTCGCCAGCGGACAAAACGTAACTCCCCGCCTTGATCGCCCCGCCCTGCCCTTGCAGCCGGGCCAGCAAGGCGAACAGATCGGCATCGAGCGGCACACCGGCATCATTCACCGCCTGCACGGCACCGCGCAGGCTGCTGCCGGGCGGAATGCGGAATTCGACGGGGCTGTTTTCTGCGCCGTTTCCAGATGTGGGCGCAACGGGCAGCGCCTGCGTCGTCCAGGCGTAAAAAAAGCCCGCCGCCACGGCAGCGCACAAAAACAGAAGGGCAAACAGGCGAAAGAAAACGCGAAAGACAGAACGCATGGGAACTCGTGAGCGTGGGCCGGGTCTTTGCAGCAATCCCCGCGCCGAATGCCGCTTTGCCCGCAGGAAAGGGCCACGGCGGCGGTCGCTATAATAGCCCACAAACCCTTTTCTCACGCCCTCTTCCCCGGTGCGCTTTGCGCGCGGCGATTCTTGCAAGGAAATCTCCATGAACGAGCATTGGCGCAGTTTTCTCGAATCCACCGAAGCGCATTTTTCGGAAAACACAGATGAAGTGCTCGATTTTGGCGATGCCCGCGCTGAGTTGCAGGCGGCTGGCCGACAAACCCTGCTCGTGCCGCTGACGCATCTGGCGGTGATCGACACCGCTGGCGAAGATGCAAAAACCTTCCTGCACAGCCAATTCACCAGCGACATCAATGCGCTGGCCCAGGACGAGGCGCGCCATGCCGGCTGGTGCACGCCGAAAGGGCGGCTGCTGGCGAGCTTCATCGTGCGTCGTCAGGCGCAGGATTTTCGCCTCCTGCTCGCGGCAGACCTGCTCGCTTACAGCGAAAAACGCCTGCGTATGTATGTGTTGCGCTCCAAAGTGACGCTCACGGCGCAAACGGATTACGTGCTGCTCGGCCTGGCCGGCGCGCAACTGGCCGAATCCCTGGCGGCTGCCGGGCTGACCGCGCCGGAGAGCGCACTGCACAGCCAGCAGCAGGGCGAAATCGAGGTGCTGCGCCTGGATGCGCAGCGCGTGATCGTGATCTGCCCGCTGGCGCAAGCGCCGGACATCTGGGCGCAGCTTGCCGGCAAGGCGCGGCCCGTGGGCCTGCCCGTGTGGCGCTGGCTGGACATCGAAAACGCCCTGCCGCTGGTGACGCAGGCGACGCAGGAGGCGTTCGTGCCGCAAATGCTCGATCTGGAAAAAATCGGCGGCCTGAGTTTCAATAAAGGCTGTTATCCAGGGCAGGAAATCGTTGCTCGCACGCAGTATCTGGGCAAGGTGAAACGCCATTTGTACCGCGTCAGCGGCGCAGAAAATCTGGCGGCAGGTGCCGAATTGTTTTCGCCGGACAACCCGGATCAGGCCGTGGGCCAGATCGTCAGCGGCGCGCCAGCGCCCACCGGCGGTTTTGCCGGGCTGGCGGTGATTCAGGCCAATTTCGCAGGCAACGTGCGCCTGGGTTCGCGGGAAGGCGCGGCATTGACGGCCAGCGCGGTGTACTCTGACCAATAATTGCCGATCAGTGATGCAGAATTTCAAAATCAAGGAACGAGCGACGTGTGCCTGATCCTTGCCGGCTGGCAAGTGCATCCCGACTATCCGCTCGTGGTGGCTGCCAACCGGGATGAATTTTACGAGCGCCCCACCGATGCCGCCGCTTTCTGGCACGACCATCCCGATGTTTTCGGCGGGCGCGACCGGCAGGCTGGCGGCACCTGGCTGGCCGCCCACCGCGACGGGCGTTTTGCCGCCGTCACCAATGTGCGCGAACCGGGCGTGCCGGCCGGCCAGCTTTCACGCGGCGAGCTGACGGCGGGTTTCCTGCGCCAATCCCGTGCGCCCGAAGATTTCGCGGCCAATATCGCCTGCCAGGATTACTTGGGTTTCAACCTGCTGCTGGCCGACATGAACATCCTGCTCTACCTGAGCAATCGCCACGCGGCGGGCGAGCCGGACATGAAGATTCTGCCGCCCGGTATCTACGGCATGTCCAATCAGCGCCTCGACACGCCCTGGCCGAAACTCGTGCAGGCGCGCGCGGCCTTTGCCGCTGCGCTCGCTTCCCTGCCAGCGAGTGAGGCATTTTTCGCTTTGCTGGCAGACCGGCAGATCGCGCCCGACCACGAATTGCCGGATACCGGTGTACCGCTCGAATGGGAGCGTCTGCTGTCCGCTGTTTTCGTGACATCGCCCGCCTACGGCACCCGCGCTTCCACCCTCTATCTGCGCAATCGCGCGGGCGCTGCGTTGTTACTGGAAAAGAGCTTCGCGCCGGGCGGCGAGGAAATTCAGTTTTCGCAGATATCCACCGGCGTGTAGCACGGCACGCGCTCGAACAGATCGAGCAGATCGGCATTACGCATGCGCACGCAGCCGTGCGAGCCCGGCACGCCCATTTCCGCCGTATCCGGCGCGCCATGGATATAGACGTAGCGGCGCATGGTATCGACTCCGCCCAGGCGATTGCGCCCAGGCTCGCAGCCGGAAAGCCAGAGGATGCGGGTGAGTATCCAGTCGCGCTCCGGGTATTGGGCGGCCAGTTCCGGCGTCCAGATTTCTCCGGTGGGGCGCCGGCGCACGAACACCGTGTTTTCCGGCAGCCCCGCGCCGATCTTGGCGCGGATCACGTGCTGCCCGCGCGGCGTCTGGAAGCTGCCAAAACACTCGCCAACCCCGGCCTTGGCGGTGGAAACCGGATAGCTGCGCAGCACCTCGCCATCGTCAGTCAGCAGATCGAGCCTCTGACGGGCGACGCTGACGTGGATTCTCATGATTTCTGCTGCCGACGGCGGGCGAAAAAGGCGCTCAACAGGCCGCCGCATTCCCCGGCCAGCACGCCGCCTTCCACCGTGGCATGAAAATTCAGCCGCTCGACGGCAAAAAGATCGACCACGCTGCCATGCACCCCGGTTTTCTGATCGCGCGCGCCATACACGACGCGGGCGATGCGCGCGTGCATGATCGCCCCGGCGCACATGGCGCACGGCTCCAGCGTCACGTAGAGCGTGCAGCCGGGCAGCCGGTAATTGCCCAGATTGCGCCCCGCGTCGCGCAGGGCGGCGATTTCGGCGTGCGCGGTCGGGTCATGCTCGCCGATGGGCGAATTGAAGCCGCGCCCGACGATCTGCCCGTCGCGCACCACCACCGCGCCGACCGGCACTTCGCCCAGGCATTCGGCGGCATGCGCCAGCGAAATCGCCTCGCGCATGAAGTATTCGTCGCCCAGCGCCGGGTTTTCCGGGTTGATGTCCGTGCCAACATCGAGCGCCTGCAAGGTAATCGTTTCGGCGGCGGCTTCGGGAGAGCCGCGTTCGTTCAGCTTGTTCGGTTCGTTCATGAGGCCCCCGTGTCTGTGCCGCTGGCCGCTTCCCCCAGCTGCCAACGCCGCGCCGCCGCGTCGTCGCTGTCGCGCGCATCGACCCAGCCCGCGCCGGTGCTGCCCTCCTCGCGCTTCCAGAACGGCGCACGGGTTTTCAGGTAATCCATGATGAACTCGCAGGCGGCGAAGGCATCGCCGCGATGGGCGCTGCTCACCGCCACCAGGACGATCTGGTCGCAAGGCCGCAACGGCCCGATGCGATGGATGACCAGCGCCCGGCGCACCGCCCAGCGCCGCTTGGCTTCATCGACGATACCGCGCAGGGCTTTTTCCGTCATGCCGGGATAGTGTTCGAGCGTCATGCCGGTGACGCCTGCGCCGTCGTTCACATCGCGCACCAATCCCAGAAAGCTGGCCACCGCCCCGGCTCCGGCATCGTCCGCGCGCAGGGCGGCCAGTTCGGCGCCCACATCGAAATCGGCAGTTTGAACGCGGATCATGTTTTTGCCCGGCGGCCAGAAAGCGCCATGCTAAGCCACTTCCCGCGTTTCCAGAAAGCGCAGCTTGGGATATTTCTCGCGCACCATGTTCAGATAAACGTTGTTCGGCGCGAGGTAGACCGGATCGTCCGCCCCATCGAGCGCGACGTTGGCGCTGTAGCGATCCGACAACTGGCGCAATTCCGCCGCATCGCCGACGATCCAGCGGGCGGTGGAACAGTTGTAATGCTCGAAGATCACCTGCACGCCGTATTCGTGTTCCAGGCGGTGCACCACCACGTCGAACTGCAATGCGCCCACCGCGCCGAGAATCATGTCGGTGCCGGAAATCGGGCGGAACAACTGCGTGGCCCCTTCTTCAGCAAGTTGTTGAAGTCCTTTTTGCAGTTGCTTGATTTTCAAAGGATTCGCAATCCGAGCCAAGCGGAACATTTCCGGCGCGAAGGAAGGAATGCCGGTAAAGCGCAGTTCCTCGCCTTCGGTGAAGGTTTCGCCCAGACGGATGGTGCCGTGGTTGGGAATACCGATGATGTCGCCCGAAAACGCTTCATCTGCTGTGCTGCGGTCGCGTGCCATGAAGGTGATGGCGTTGTTGATCGACAGGGTCTTGCCGGTCGCCACCTGCCTGACCTTCATGCCCCGGTCGAAACGCCCGGAGCAGACGCGCAGGAAGGCGATGCGGTCGCGGTGCTTGGGGTCCATGTTGGCCTGGATCTTGAACACGAAACCGGAAAACTTCGCTTCGGTCGCTTCCACCTGCCGCGTCACCGCCGGATGCGCCGCCGGGGCCGGTGAATGATCGACCACCGCGTCGAGCAGACTCTGCACGCCGAAGTTGTTGACCGCCGAGCCGAAGAACACCGGCGTCTGCCGGCCGGCCAGGTAGGCTTCGGGATCGAAGGCGTGCGACGCGCCGCGCACCAGTTCGATGTCCAGCCGCAGTTCTTCCGCCTGCTCGCCGAGCAGTTCGTCCAGGCGCGGATTGTCCAGCCCGGCGATGATTTCCGCCGTGCCTTTGTCGGCGTGCGGATCGAAGAAAGTCACGGCGTCGTCGTAAAGGTGATAGACCCCGCGAAAACGCTTGCCCATGCCGATCGGCCAGGTCATCGGCGCGCATTCGATGCCGAGCACCGATTCGATTTCGTCGAGCAGGTCGATCGGTGCCTTGCCCTCGCGGTCGAGCTTGTTCACGAAGGTGAGAATGGGCGTGTCGCGCATGCGGCAGACGTTCAGGAGCTTGATCGTCTGCGCTTCCACGCCATTGACCGAGTCGATCACCATCACCGCCGAATCCACCGCCGTCAGCGTGCGGTAGGTATCTTCCGAGAAATCCTCGTGGCCCGGCGTGTCGAGCAGGTTGATCATGCACTCGCGGTAGGGAAACTGCATCACCGAGGACGTCACCGAAATGCCGCGCTGCTTCTCCAGTTCCATCCAGTCCGAAGTCGCATGCCGCGACGCCTTGCGCGCCCGCACCTCCCCCGCCACCTGAATGGCCCCGCCGAACCACAGGAGTTTCTCCGTCAGCGTGGTCTTCCCCGCGTCCGGGTGGGCAATGATGGCAAACGTGCGACGGCGGGATATTTCTTCGACAAGGGCGCTCACGACGAGAGATTCCGAAATAAAAAGGGATGAACAAGGCGCAGCAAACAAAAAACCCCCGAAAGCCAGATGGCGCGGGGGTTTTCGGTACTTTTACTGCACAACCTGCAAAAAGAATTTCTTGGGGCGACTGATGGGGCTCGAACCCACGACAACCGGAATCACAATCCGGGGAAAAACAAAGTGAAAACAACCGATTGGGCGCATTTTTTCATAAGATGCTTTTTTTGTAAAGCCCGTGGATACTGGCTTTGCCGGGGGCCATCTTATGAAAATTTCGCCGGCCTTTGCGCCGGCGGCGGGAGGACGCGCCTGGCTCGAGGCTTGCCTCAGCATAGCAACAACCGAATGGGCGGCGGAAGCGAGTTGGTCCGCATGTTTTGCAGCCACGGGCCGGACGATCAAGGGGTCGTGACGTGCATGCGCATCATGACGCGGGCGCGAGGAGGAAAATCTAGGGAGGGGGGTAGAGAAATAGTAACATCAGAAACATGAAGGCAGAAAAAGCCCGGAAACCCGCTCTGGCTCTGGCTTTCGGCTGATTTTGAAAACAGTAACATTTAAGTATGTAAACAGTAATCTTGTTACTCTTTCAAACTGTCACATAATGGCGCTTCTCGGCCTAATAAAATCAACGAGTTAGAGGCGTGTTACTCTTTTGATTACTTTTCGTTACTCTCTTTTGTAACGAAACGCTCCCTTAATAATCAATGTGTTAGCCGCTTTTTTTGGCGGCTTTTACGGATGTTACTATTTCCCGACACCCCACCCCGGCTTTCCCTTGGCTGATTTTCTGGGTCGGGTCGTCAAACTCCCCTTTTCCCTGCATGGATACGCATGATTTGGGCTGGCCGCCACCGCTCACCGTTGGCCCCCGGCCGTGCGCCGCTGGGTGCGGCTTTCCCGCCTTTTGGGGGCTTTCATGCAGCTGCATAAAAAACACTCCAAGAAGCGGGCAGGCGTGGCGGGGCAACGAGAGCGCGCTCTGGGGTAAAAGTTGCTTGTTTTTTAGGCATTCCGACGGGAACACAGGCGGCCTTCGACGCGGCCGGTGTTGAGTGGGTCGCGTCGAGCTTGGGCGGCCCATCGGCGAGGGGCTAGAAGCTCGCCTGTGTCGTGCACCAGGACTTTCCCGCGTATGCGGCCAATCACGAAGGTGCGCGTATCGTGGGCTTTATGGCAGCGACCCTCGAAGTATTCATCATCGACAGCCCAGACCTCGACGGTGCGGTGGCTGTGGTCGCCCTGGGCGTCGATGTAGTCGAATTCGATTTCGGTGAATACGCTTTGTGGCATCCGAAAATCATCAGCATCAAGGACGATTTCATCCTCCCAGTCTCCCTTGATCTCCCTGGCCCACACGCACTCGGCAGGTTTTTCACCCCGCGCCTGCATGTCTTTTTTTCTAGCCTTGCCCGCCCTCTTGCTGGCCTCGACAGATCGGCGTCTGGTGGCCTCTATAGCCTTAAGTTCATCTTCAGTAGGGGCGTTACAAGACGGCGGCGGAGTTGGAATTGACGCCTGAAATGAAGATGGAACGGAAGCCTGCCCTGTTGGTTTTTCTGACTTGACTTGAGGCGGCATTGACCATACGCGAATCCCCCATGCTGTCATGGCTGCGAAGACGGCTACAGCGAATTCCCCGGTGTTGCCGACGATCGATATCCACGCGAGAAACAGGGTGAAAGAAACACAAAACCCTGCTGTGGCACCCATCAAATGCGCCATGACGCGCCCTTGCCCGTAGCTCACCCGGCGTTTGGTGATGAAACGCCAGACAATTGGCCAAGCGGCAACAATAGCCAGAAAGAGGAGTAATTCAAGCTCGGAGGCCGGTGCGGGTACAGGCTGCATGGCTACCTCTAAATATGCAAATCGCCAAATCTACCACTGGCGCTCTGTCCCGCACAGGGTTGTTTCCCCCGTAGGGGGAAACTGGAGGGGCTTGGGGGGGGGGGAGTTGAAATTTCTGATTGACCGCAGCAAAACAGGCGAGTAATGTTCGCTTCACGGTGCTCAACACACCACTCATAGCGGAATCCGCTCCCGACAGACAAAGCGGATTTTTTACGTCCATAGGTTTCCTATGGCCGGGTAGTGCGCAGTGATACAACACCCGCAAGGGGAAAACTGCGAGCGGTCTATGAGCCGTGTTGAAGTACCTGGCCGCCCCTCAACAGGGCGACATTTCAACGATCTCATAGGAGGCCATCATGGCTGCTCAACACTTGGCGCACCGCGCCCGCCGTACCCTCACCCCCTTTGCCGTCAAGCTCTACGCTCGCGGCCAATCTGCCCGCTACGTCATGCTGGCGCTCGACACGGCCGATGCGCTGGGCCGCGCCCTGGAACGCCCCGGACTGGAGCCGCCCATGGCCGTCAGCGTGCGCCCCGTCGGCAGCAGCGCCGACGCCCGCCGCGTGGCGCAACTCAAGGTCAGCCTCGGCGACCTGGTGGGAGGGTGAGCCATGAAAAACCAACAACCGAACGTGGAAGCCGTCCTCTTCTTCCTCTCCATGCTGGACATGGATGCCGAGAGTCTGAGGGGCTTCGCCAACCGCCTGCGGCGCATGGAGGTCTGGCCCGAAGGGGTGACGCCGGTGCATCTGGCGGAAACACTGAGCAGCCTGATGGACGGGCACGTGGATTACATCACCGGTGCCCACCTGGCAGTGCGCGGGGAGGAGTTCTGACATGGCCAAGAACACCGCCCTTTCGCCCGAGCCGCTTTCCGATGTTTATCACACGGCAAGCTCCGTCCTTTGCCGGATCGAGGCGATATCCGAACTCCTGCTCAAGAGCAGCGATCCGCTCGACATTTCCGGCACCACACTCGCCAGCCTGATTTCTCCACTGGTGGATGATATGTGCGTCGTCACCGCCGCCCTGGCCGGAAAGGAGATTTGACAGCAATCATCGCAATAACCGCGCCAGCCGTGGCGATTATCACCATGGCTGGCGCTTAAATCAGTGGTTTTCCCTCCTCAGCCATGCCCAGGCTGTAGGGTTTGAAGCGAACCACCTCTTCCCCGATCCATTCGTTCAATTCGGCCAGCCGCGCCTGCAGAGGCTGGATTTCGTTGGTCAGAAAAACCAGCGCCGCCTTCTCGGCGTCGCCGAATCCGCCGGTGTTGTTCGGGATGATGCCCATCAGCTGCGGCGGCACGCGGTGGGCGGCGAGCTGGTCGTCTCGGGTGACGCCCTTGATGTTCATGAACTCATCCTTGGCCGCCACCTCGCTCACCGGAATCAACTGGATGCCATCTTTCTTGCCGTTCGGGGCGTAAACGAACAGGTTGCGGAAATTGCCCGGCCCCTTGCTCGATTTCAGCGCCTTGCGCAGGTTGTCGACGTCTTCCTCATTTTGCGCGGCGTCGGTCATGTACAGGATGAAACCGGCATGGCTGCCGTTCTCGTAGTAACGCCGCCGGAACAGCGTGGCCGATTCGTTCAGGAAGGCGGAGTTCAGCGCGGGCAGGTACTGCGGCAGGCCATACACTTCCTGATGCAGATCCGGCTCCATCAGGTGGAAGATGCTGCTGCGCCTGAATTCATGCTCGACGCCGTAGTGCGGAACGAACCAATACCCCTCCAGATCAAGCCCGCGCCGGACGTATTTCGCCAGCGGCGGGGCCAGCGTCAGCGCGCCGCCAAGGCGGTTGTCCTGGCGCTCCAGATAGCCGTTGCCGAAGATCATGAATTCCCACGCCCAGCGCTCGAAGGCAGCGCGGGACAGCAGCCGGTGCGGGACGAAGGTAGCGGTCAGGATGTTGCGTTTGACCAGAATCGCCGAAGCGTGGTGCACCGCGGCCCTGGCCGAGCGCGCCAGCCCGTCCCAACTCAAGGGCGGTTCGTACCACTTGCCCATGCGCACGCATTCCAGATAATCGAGCAGGCCTCGGCCAGACAGCACCGGCTCCGGGGTGCCAAACGAAAAGGCCATCAGGCCGCCGGGGGCGTTTTTTTCTTCCATCAGGAAATCTCCATAAAACCGCGATTGGTTGAGGTCGAGCCTTCCAGCGGCTCGTTGTACAGCGCATGCATCACCGCCCAGGCCAGATCGGCGTGGCTGATTTCTTCCGAGCGGTTGGCCTTGAAGGTGACGCGGCTCCCCGATTCGGTGGTGGTTTTCCGGATCGCCATGAACGACTGCGCCAGATCGATCCAGCCGGCATCGAATTCCAGCCGCCCCTTGTTGAACACGTCGAGCGCCTTGAGCACCATCGCCACCTTGACGTCGACCGAGTAATTAATGGCCCGCACGGCGGGGAAGAACTGCTTGACCAGTTGATAAACACCCTGCCCCATGCCGGTCGTGTCGATGCCGATGTAGGTGACCCGGTAGCTCTGCGTGATCTCCTGAATCCGGTCGGCCTGCGCCTGAAAATCCATCCCCTTGAATTGATGTTTTTCCAGCACGCGGAACTTGCCGCCCGGCACGGCGGGCGGAGCCAGCACGGCAATCGCCGCAGAGTCGCCGGTGTGCGAGGGGTCATAACCCACCCACACTTCCCGCTCACCGAAGGGGCGCAGGTACAGCGGACGGAAGTCATCCCAGATTTCCCAACTATCGACCATCGCCCGCATCAAGAGGCCCAGGGGGAAGATGCTGGCCGTGTCATCGATGAACTGGCACATCAGTAGGTTGGCGTATTCCTCCGGCCCATACTCCAGGCGCAGCTGGTCGAGGTCGAACAGGTTGCAGCCGCCACGCACGGCATCCTCGACCGTGACGATCTGCCGCCACTGACCATCCGCGCAGCGCATGCCCGGTGCCAGCGCGGCATGGGACAGGTCGATCTGCACCCGCTGATCCTTGGGGCGGCCCTTGTTGTACAAGGCCCCCGACCAGAACGGGTGAGCATCGTGATTGAGGCTGCTCGGCGTGCTGAAATAGGTCTGCCGCCAGCGCTTGTGAATGGCCATGCCGCTGGCGACCTTGCGCAGTTCCTGAAACCGGCCAACCCAGAAATACTCGTCAAAGTACAGATTCCCGTGGTAACTCTGCGCCGTGCGAGCGTTTGTCCCGAGAAAGTACAGGGTCGCGCCATTGGGCAGGACGATGGGATCGCCGCGCAACTCCACGCCACAGGCATCCTTGGCAAACTGGATGATGTACTGCTTGAAAACATGGGCCTGGGCCTTGCTGGCGGACAGGAATATCTGATTGCGCCCAGTGGCCAGCGCGTCGACCAGCGCCTCGCGGGCAAAGTAGAAGGTCGCCCCGATCTGCCGCGACTTGAGGATGTTGCGGATGCGCTCCACCTGCCCGGCCCGGAACCACCCCGCCTGATAGCCGAACAGGCTGTCTTTGAAGGCTTCGACCAGCTTTTCCTGCTCTTCCTCGGTGAACAGGTTTTTCTCCGGCGTTTTCTTCGGCCCCTTGTTCCGGTTCGCCACCTTGGGATTCAGGTCCGCCTCGTTGCCGCCGCCGAGGTATTTTTTCACTCGGGCGGCGCGCTCCACCTGCCGCCCGAGCAGGTCGATTTCCTTGAAGTCCCGGGCTTCTTTCTCAGCCTTCATCACCAACTGGATCAACCGGGTTTCCAGCGCCGCATCAACCCGGTCCTGCGGCGTGGCATCGTCCCAGGCGTCCCGCTGCTTCCATGAGTGGATCGTCGCCGGCTTGATGTTCAGCAACTCGGCGATGCGCGCCACGCGCCAGCCCATCCAGTACAGGACGCGGGCCTTGCGGCGAGGATCTTGATCCCCGCCCGCAGGCAGATCGAGGGTGCTTACAAGCTCAGTCATGGCCGGCATGGTGCAGCCCACGCGCGCGCGTCGTGGCGCTCGCGTGTTGTAGCCATGCGCGCAACAACAGCGCTGCATTGCTGGCCCGGCGCGGCTGGCTGACCATCGCTGCACCCACACCACCCCACACCTCACCCACTCCACTCAGCGAGGATCAATCATGGCTGGCAAGAGCAAATTTTTCCGCGTCGCCCGCGAGGGCGACACTACCGATGGCCGCAAGATCGAAAAAACCTGGATTCAGCAGATCGTCAAAAATTTCAACCGGGAAAAATACGGCGCGCGCGTCTGGCTGGAACACATGCGCAGCCTGCTGCCGGATAGCCCTTTTCGGGCCTACGGCGACGTGCTGGACGTCAAAGCCGAGGAAGTCCAGTTCGACGACGGCAAGAAGCTCTGCCTGTTTGCTCAAGTCGAGCCGACCGACGATCTGGTGAACATGAACAAGGCCAAGCAGAAGATTTACACCTCCTGCGAGATTTCCCCGAATTTTGCCAACTCCGGCGAAGCCTACCTTATGGGCCTCGCCGTTACCGATAGTCCGGCCTCTCTCGGCACTGAAATGCTGGCCTTCGCTGCCGGCGCTGCTGCGAACCCGCTGGCCAGCCGCAAGCAGTCTCCGGAAAACCTGTTCACCGAGGCCATCGAAGTGACCCTCGAATTCGAGGAAGAACCGGCCCCGGCTGGCGACAACCTGTTTTCCAAGGTCAAGAACCTGCTCGGCATGAAGGACAAGTCCGATGAAACCCGCTTTGCCGATCAGGCTGCGGCCATCGAGGTGCTTGCTCAATCGCAAAAGGAGGTGCTCGACCGTGCTGCCGCCGCTGACCGCGCCGCCGTTCAGGCCGCAGAAAGCCTCACGGCCATGAAAAAAGACTTCGCCGATCTGCAAGCCAGTCTCACGCGCCAGCCGGCCTTGACCACCGCGCGCCCGACGGCCACCGGCAGCAAAGCTGCCGTGGAAACCGACTGCTGACCCGCCCCCTCATGCCCCTGACCCCGGAGAAACACCATGCGTAACGAAACCCGCGTCCTCTACAACGCCTATCTGAAAAAACAGGCCGAACTCAACGGCATTGACGATGCAACTCAGCAATTCACTGTCGTCCCGTCTGTCGAGCAGACCATCGAAACCCGCGTTCAGGAAAGCAGCGATTTCCTGATGAACGTGAACAGCTACGGGGTGCGCGACCTCAAGGGCGAAAAGATCGGCCTGTCCGTCAGCAGCACCATCGCCAGCCGCACCGACACCACCCAGGCCGACCGCACGCCATTCGATCCCACGGCGCTCGACGGCCTGGACTACGAGTGCAAGAAAACCGACTTCGACACTGCCCTGCGCTACACCAAGATCGATCAATGGTCGAAATTTCCCGGCTTCCAGACCATGATTCGGGACGCCATCATCCAGCAACAGGGCCGCGACCGGCTGATGATCGGCTTCAACGGCCAGAGCGCCGCCGCCACGACCAACCGGAGCACCAACCCCCTGCTGCAGGACGTCAACATCGGCTGGCTGAAGAAGCTGCAGACCAATGCCGCCGCCCGCTACATCACCGGCGGCGGCCAAGCCGGGAAAATCCGCGTCGGCCCCGGCGGCGACTACGCCAGCCTGGACGAACTGGTCTACGACATGCGCTCCAGCCTGCTGCAAGCTTGGTACGCCCGCGACAACAGCTTCATCGCCTGCTGCTCTTCGGATCTGCTCGACGAGAAGTATTTCCCCATCATCGCCGCGCACGCCACGACCCCGACCGAAAACGAAGCGCTCAACCGTATGTTGAGCGCCAAGAAGCTGGGCGGCTTGGCCCCCGCCGAGGTGCCATTTTGTCCGCCGCGCACCATTCTCATCACCCGGCTCGGCAAGCAGGGTAGTTCCAACCTGTCGATTTACTGGCAGGAGCAGAGCCGCCGCCGCACCATCGTCGACAACGCCAAGCGCGACCAGATCGAAAACTACGAATCGGTCAATGAAGCCTACGAGATCGAGGACTACGGCGCGGCCTGCTGTGCCACCAACATCGTCTATCCGGACGGTGCCGGCGGATGGGCCTGATTATGCGTAACAGCATCTGCAAGCAGCATTTCCAGCGGGTGGCCGCTGCCGAGGCCTCCGCCAAGGCAGCGGGCGACGGCCAGCCCGGCATGACCGGCAACGCCTACGAACTCATGCTGGCGCAACTCGACGCCGACCGCCGTCGGCTCAAGGCGATCCAGTCCGTCGAGCGCAAGATCGAAGTCAAGCGCGAGATCCTGCCGACCTACGACGATTACATCGCGGGCGTACTCGACGCCGGCCGTGGCGTGCAAGACGATGTGCTGATGACGGTGCTGGTCTGGCGCATCGACGTCGGCGACCTGCGCGGGGCCATTGCCATCGCCCGCCACGCCCTCGAACACAAGCTGACCTTGCCCGACCAGTACAAGCGCACTCTTGGCTGCCTTCTGGTCGAGGAATTCGCTGACGGCGCGCTGCGCGCCATCAAGGTAGGCGAAGCCGTCGATACCGGCGCACTGGGCGTCGTCGCCGACCTGACCGCCGACGAGGACATGCCGGACGAGGTGCGCGCCAAGCTCTACAAGGCCATCGGCTTGGCGCTGGAAGCTGCCGACCCGGCGCAGGCGCAGGAATACCTGACGCAGGCGCTGGCCAAGCACGAAGGCGTCGGCGTCAAGAAGGATCTGGAGCGCATCGCGCGCACCCTCAAGAACTCCGCCGGCAGCGAAAGCTCCGGCTGACACAGGGCGTACCCCGCAGCCGGGCGGCAGGGGGAGGCGGCAAGAGTTGGCTCTCCGGCCAAATCCCCCTCCACCGCCCACATGAAAGGACAGCATGAGCTTCATCGCCGCAGCCCCACAGCCCACGGAAGCCGCGCTGCCGCACCATCCATTCTGGCCGGAAATCGCCCCGGCAGACTGCCGCCACGTCATGGAACTGGACGGCACCATCACTGCGGCCCGGCTTGCACACGCGCTCACCGAAGCCATCATTCACGCCAACCACGAACTGCGCGCCTGGCGCATCGCGCAGGAAGCCGCTGGCCACGCCGCCCTGGCAGACATTCCCGACGACGAACCCGGCCGCCTGCCCTATCTCTACAAGCGCGCGATCTACAGCAAGGCCAAGGCCGACCTGATGGAACGCATGCTCAACTTCGATGCCACCGCCGCCGGGCAGAAGAAAGCCGAAAGCCAGGAACCGGCCATCGACGACCACCGCCGCAACGCCCGCTGGGCTATTCGGGACATCCTCGGCATCGCCCGCAGCACCGTGGAGTTGATCTGATGATCGTGCGCGCCATTCAAGGGGACACTGTCGACAGCCTGTGCTGGCGGCACTACCGGCAAACGGCTGGCATTACCGAAGCCGTGCTCGAACTCAATCCCGGCCTGGCCGCGCTCGGCCCCATCCTGCCCGAGGGCCACGCCGTCACCCTGCCCGACCAGGCTCCGACCCCTGCGCCGCGCGCGCTCATCCAGCTTTGGAACTGAAAATGCACGACCGCGCCCCATTCATGTCCTACCTTGCCGCCGCCGGCAGCATCATCACCAGCCTGACGCTGACCGATGTCGGCATTCTGGTGGGCATCATCACGGCCATTGGCACCTACCTCTACCAGCGGCAGGCCACCCGCAACCGGGAGGCGCGCGAAGCCCGCCAGCACGAACTTGACGAACAGATCAAGCTGATTCAACTCCAGCGCCTGAAAGGGGTGGCCTGTGCCGCCGAAGATTAAGCCCGCGCTGATCGCTGCCGCCCTGCTCGCCATTTCAGCCGCCGGCATCCAGTCGGTACTGCGCGACGAAGGCATCGGCCCCACCAGCACCCAGGGCGACACCACCCTAGCCCACGCCTACCCGGACCCCGCCCACGGCTGGCAAGTGCCGACCATCTGCGCCGGCCACACCCAGGGCGTGTTTCGCGGCCAAACCGTGCGCCTCGCACAATGCCAGGCCTGGCTGCTCGAAGATGCCAGCGAAGCCGGCCGCGCCATTCGGCGCTGCACGCCGGTGGCCATGACGCAAAGCCAGTACGACACGCTGATCAATCTCATCATCAACATCGGCGGCAGCGCCTACTGCAGCAGCCAGATCGCCCGCCACATCAAGGCCGGAAACTGCGCCGGCGCGGCCTACGAAATGCACGCCGCTCCGCAGATCGATCGCGCCACCGGCCGCCCGCGCATCTGGCAAGGCCGCAGCATCATTGACCGCGAAACCGGTGCCGTGCTGCTGGACAAGGGCGACAGCATCAAAAAATGGACCACCGCCGGCGGCACGCCGATGCCCGGCCTCATCCTGCGCCGGGAGCGCAACGCCGCCCAATTCAGACAGGACTGCGCCCTATGGTAAGCCTCAAGAGCATCCTCGCCGCCTTTGCCATCGGCAGCATCATCGGCCTGGCCGGCGGCTGGTTCCTGCACGCTGACCGCGTCGCCGCTGGCCAGCTCAAAACCGCCCAGGCCAGCATCCAGAAAACCGCCGAAGGCAAGGCCGCAGGCGATGCCCTCGCCACGCGCCAGGCCGAAGCTGCGGCCACGCAAGCCACCAAAGACCGCATCATCACCAAAGAGGTTATCCGCTATGTCGAAGTCACCCCTGCCGCTGATCGCTGCACTCTCCCTGGCACTTGGCGCGTGCGCCACGACGCCGCCGCCACCGGCGACCTCCCCGAGCCCGCCAGCCTGGCTGACGGTGCAGCCGACCCCGTTGAAGACGCTGCCGCCCTTGAAACGCTTGCCGACAATTACGCCAGCTGCCGTGCCGCCATCGAGCAGGTAAAGGGTTGGAATGACTGGTGGGCCATCGCCCAGGGATTTTGCTTGCATGATTAAGCCTGCCTCCCTGCGGGCCGCGCTCACCGCTGCCGTGCCGCACCTGCAGAAAAACCCGCAAGCCCTGCACATCTACATCGAAGAAGGCAGCGTGCGCAGCACCATGGCCGGCGGCCTGAGCTTTGAATACAGCTACACCCTCACCGCCACGCTGACCGACTACGCCGACCACGCCGACCAACTCATCGTCCCCATCCTCGCCTGGCTGCGCTGGCAGCAGCCGGATATGCTGCTCAACCCGGCTCTGATGCAGGACGGGTTTTCGTTCGAGGTGGATCTGCTGGGCCACGACAAGTGCGACATACAGATCAAGCTCAAGCTCACCGAGCGGGTGCTGGTGACGCAAGCCTTGCTGGACAGCGCGTCGCCCGCCGCGGCAGAGACATGGGATCAGTCTTGGGCGGACGGGGATTTCACCAAAGACGCGCACCTCAAAGGGGTTGCAACGCTCGCCACCATCACCCACGCCGCCGAGCCGGTGATCGGGCAGGTTGAAAAAATCGAACGCTGGCAATTTTTCATCGACGGCGTGCTGAAGCAGGAATGGGAAACCCGGCCATTCTCCGGCCCGGTAACGCCATGAGCGGATTCGAGCCGCTTGAAAGCCATCTGGAAGGGCTGATCGCTGGCCTGTCCCCTCAAGCGCGCCGCGCCCTCGCACGCCAGATCGCCCTGCGGCTGCGGAAAGCGAACCAGACGCGCATTGCCGCTCAGACCGCCCCGGACGGCACGCCCTTTGCCCCGCGCCTGCGCGCGACGAAGGGGAAGATCCGGCGCACCATGTTCCGCCAGTTGCGGACTGCCCGCTGGCTGAAAGCGCGCGGCACCGCCACCGAAGCCACCGTCGAATTCATTGGCCGCGCCGGACGTATCGCCCGTGTGCACCACGAAGGTCTGCGAGATCGCGTTCGCCCCGGCGGGCCGGAGCATCAATACGTGCCGCGTGAGTTGCTCGGCTTGCCGGAAACCGACCTGGCGCTGATCGAAAGTCTGGTCATCGACCACTTCGCCCGCTGAAGTGGCAAAAAAAACCGCCTTGCGGCGGCATTAACTGAACATGGGCTAGCTTTATTCGCTCCGGTGGTGATCGATCATGCCAGCCAGATAAGCGGCTTCCAGCGCCGCCTTGATCGACCAGACGGCGAGATCATGAAAGTCGAGGCTGTCAGCGTGCTGTGTTTCCAAGGTTTTCAGGCCAAGAACGGTATTGGCGATCATCTGGATCTGCTCTTGTGCTGCGGCGGAAAAAGTAGGCATGGCCATGTGGTGCTCCCTGTTTTGTGATGGCACCACTGTCCCTCTGTCTGGGCAGCGCAGCAAGTCCATTCTGCTGTTGTATTTCCGGGCGCAACAACATCCGCAAATAGCTCCAATCCCGCGCGCGCGGCAGCATTGGTGCCTATGAGCGCCTACCCCCCGCCCCATTCCGCCGAACAAGCCCGCCGCCTCGAATCTGCCGTGCGGCTCGGCACCATTGCCGCCGTCGATCACGCTGCCGCCCGTTGCCGCGTGAAATCCGGCGGGCTGGAAACTGACTGGCTCCCCTGGCTGGAGCGCCGCGCCGGCACCACGTGCGACTGGGACCCGCCGACCGTGGGCGAGCAGTGCTTACTACTCTCGCCGAGCGGCGAAACCGCGGTCGGTATCGTCATCACCGGCATCTTTTCCACGGCATCTCCGCCCCCCAACGACTCTCCGGACGAATGCACCCGTCAATACCACGACGGCGCACGCATCACCTATAACCACGCCAGCAGCCACCTATCCGTTACCGGAATCAAGACTTTCCTCGTCCAGGCCAGCGACAACGGCGTGGTGGATTGCCCCGATGTCACCTACACCGGCAATGTGCTGATTCAAGGCACCTGCACCGTGCAGGATCTGCTGACCTATCAGAACGGCCTGCGCGGCAGCGGCGGCGAAACCGGAAACGGCAACGTCCTCAGGGGAGAATTCACCCACACCGACGGCAATCTCTCCAGCAATGGCGTGGTGCTGCATACCCATGTACATACCGGGGTTGTCTCCGGCGGCGACAACAGCGGAGAACCTGCATGATCGGCACCGGCATGCACGCCACCACCGGCACCCCGCTCGCCGACATCGAGCACATCCGGCAGAGCATCGGCAAGATCCTCACCACGCCCATCGGTTCTCGGGTCATGCGCCGCCAGTTCGGCAGCCTGCTGCCCGAGCTGATCGATGCACCGATCAACGCCCGCACCCGTTTGCAGTGCATGGCGGCCAGCGCCACCGCCATAATCCGCTGGGAGTCGCGGGTGCGTCCGGCAAAAGTCACGCTGCAAACAGGCACCACCCTTGAAACCGCCGCCAGCCTCGTCATTGAACTGACGGCCACGCTGCGCGGTGGTCATCGAGCCGGCGAAGCGGTCAACCTGATCGTGCCGGTGAAGGTCTGACATGTCGATCGATCTGTCCCAACTACCGCCCCCCAACGTCGTCGAGGAACTCGACTACGAAACCATCCTCGCCGCCCGCAAGGCCCGGCTGCTGGAACTGACCCCGGCGGATGAACGTGCTGCCCTCGCCGCCGCGCTGGCGCTGGAATCGGAACCCCTGTCGATCCTGCTTGAAGAGAACGCCTATCGGGAAATGATCCTGCGCCAGCGAGTCAACGAAGCCGCACGGGCGCTGCTGCTGGCTTTTGCTAAAGGGGCCGATCTTGACCATCTGGCGGCGAACTATGATGTGCGCCGCCTGACCGTGCGCCCGGCCGATCCGGCAGCAGTGCCGCCGGTGCCGGTGATCATGGAACTCGACGCCGATCTGATCGAGCGCACGCAACTGGCCTTTGAGGGCTTGAGCGTCGCCGGCCCGCGCATGGCCTATATTTTTCACGCCCGCGCCGCGGATGGGCGCATTGCCGACATCAGCGCCATCAGCCCGGAACCCTGTGATGTGCTGATCTCGGTACTGTCGCGCGAGGGCGATGGCACTGCCCCGCAGGATCTGCTCGAAGCGGTCGCCGCCCGCCTTGGCGATGATGAGGTACGCCCGGTGGCGGATCGGGTCACCGTGCAATCTGCCAGCATCGTTCCCTACAGCGTGTCCGCCACCCTGCATTTGTACCCGGGGCCGGAATCCGAACCGATCCTTGCAGCGGCGAAAGAGCGATTACAGGCGTTTGTCGGCGTACAGCGGCGCATTGGCCGCGACATCCGCCGCTCCGCGCTGTTCGCGGCGCTGCACGTTGCAGGTGTCCAGCGAGTGGAGCTTGCAGAGCCGGTGATCGACGTCGTGATCAGCGCCACGCAGTCCGCCTATTGCACCGCCGCCACCGTCGAGCTGGGCGATGCCGACGAATAACTCCCCCCTCTTGCCCAACAACAGCACCACTCTGGAGCACCGCGCCGCTCTGGCCTGTGCCGCCGCCGAGGATCTGCCGCTGCCAATTCGAGACCTGTGGAATCCCGACACCTGTCCCGCCGCCCTCCTGCCCTATCTCGCCTGGGCAAGATCCGTGGATCGTTGGGATGCTCACTGGCCGGTCGCCACGAAGCGCAAGGTCATCAAGGCGGCATGGTTCATCCACAAGCGTAAAGGCACCATTTCAGCGCTACGCCGCGCGGTCGAACCGCTCGGCTATTTGATCGAGATCCGGGAGTGGTTTGAGCAAACCCCGCCCGGCCGGCGCGGCACCTTCCGCTTGCGCGTCGGCGTCCTCGAAACCGGCATCACCGCGGCGATGTACCCGGAACTGGAACGCATCATCGCCGACACGAAGCCGCTATCGCGTCACCTGGACGGACTTGAAATCAGCTTGGAAAGCCGGGGGCGTATCCATGTCGGTGCCACCCTGTTTCTCGGAGAGGAACTCACGGTCTATCCGTGGACGCCCGCCGCAATCGAAATATCCGTGCGCTGCGCCCCGGCCGGCGCAGATCACACCATCGACACCCTCACCATCCACCCCATCAGCGAGGCATCATGAGTACCTATTTCGCCATTCTCACCGCCATCGGCGAGGCCAAGCGGGCCAACGCCGAACTCCGTGGCGAAGTCGTGCAGATTACCCATATGGCCGTCGGAGACGGCAACGGCATCACCCCCGTACCCAACCGGGAGCAGAAAACCCTGGTCAACGAGGTGCGCCGCGCGCCGATCAATACCTTGGACAAAAACCCATCGGACGCAAGCCAGATCGTGGTGGAGCAAGTCATACCCGAGAATGTTGGCGGCTGGTGGATTCGTGAGATCGGCCTCTATGACGCCGAAGGGGATCTGGTCGCCGTCGGCAACGCGCCAGCCTCCTACAAGCCAATGCTCGACGAAGGTAGCGGCCGCACGCAAGTGATCCGGATGGTGCTGATCTGGGGGAGCAGCTCAACCATTCAGCTCAAGATTGACCCCGCGATTGTCATGGCGACGCGAAAATACGTCGACGACAAGGCTGCCGCCAGCGCCGCGGCACTGCACGCCCATGCTGGCGCTCCCGATCCCCACCCACAGTATTGGAATGACCCCCGCGGCAACGCCAAAATTGCCGCCGCCATTGCCGAAATCCTGGGCAGCACGCCGGCCCATCTGGACACGCTCATGGAGCTTGCCGCCGCGCTGGGGAATGATGCGAATTTTGCAACGACCATGACCAATGCGCTGGCGCTGAAAGCGCCGCTTGCCAGCCCGGCCCTGACCGGCACTCCGACCGCGCCGACGCAGGCGGTCGGGAACAACTCGACGCGTCTTGCGACGACCGCATTTGTACAAGCAGCGGTTTCAGCCTTGGTCAATAGTTCGCCGGCCGCACTCGATACGCTGCAAGAACTCGCCGCCGCGCTGGGGAATGATGCGAATTTTGCAACGACCATGACCAATGCGCTGGCGCTGAAAGCGCCGCTTGTCAGCCCGGCCCTGACCGGCACCCCGACCGCGCCGACGCAGGCGGTCGGGAACAACTCGACACGTCTTGCGACGACCGCGTTTGTACAAGCAGCGGTTGCCAGCGCCTTGCCTGTGT
>OGQD01000153.1_pt1 | contig 56662 bp, 56 predicted proteins | sample 1553091 | NCBI WGS metagenome assembly OGQD01 (sample SAMEA2580290, study PRJEB22360) | human gut metagenome | biome: human gut; feature: human-associated habitat; material: faeces | place: Denmark | collected 2008/2010
CCGGATCAGCCGCTGCGGGCTGCGCCGAGGCGCCCGCCTCAGCGGCCGCGAGCGGGCTGACCGGCCCTTTTTCCAGTTGCTGCAAGGTGGCGCACAATTCGGCGACGGCCGCCGGATCGCTGCTGCCCCGCCCCTGATGCGCCGCCAGCATGCCGCGCAAGACGTCGCCGGCCTTGAGGAAAACGTCCACCATGTCGGCGCGCAGAGCGAGTTGCCCCTTGCGGATGCGATCCAGCACGTTTTCCAGCACATGCGTGGTTTCGGCGAGATCGGTGAAACCGAAGGTGCCGGCGCTGCCCTTGATCGAGTGGGCGGCGCGGAAGATGGCGTTGAGCTGCTCGCTGTCCGGCTGCCCGATGTCCAGCGCCAGAAGCAGGGATTCCATGGCCGCCAGATGCTCTTCCGATTCCTCGAAAAAGATCTGGAAAAACTGACTCATGTCGATCGCCATACCCGCTCCCCCATGCCCGCCCCCTTGGGCATCACTGCGTGTTGTTCGATACCGCCTTCATTTTTTTCTGCCCCCCGGCATATATCCTTCAGCCAATGACCTTGCGCACGACGTCGATCAGGCGCTGCGGATCGAAAGGCTTCACCAGCCAGCCAGTTGCCCCTGCGGCGCGCCCCTGCGACTTCATGGCGTCCGAAGATTCGGTCGTCAGCATCAGGATGGGGGTCTTGGCATATTGCGGCATCGCCCGCAAGGTCTTGATCAGGCTGAGCCCGTCCATGCGCGGCATATTCTGATCGGTGAGAATCAGGTCGACCAGGTGCCCATTGGCCTTTTCCAGACCGTCCTGACCATCGACGGCATCCAGCACTTCGTAGCCAGCGCTCTTCAGGGTAAACGACACCATCTGACGAATGGAAGCCGAATCATCGACCGCCAGAATGACTTTGGCCATTACTTTCTTTCCTTTTTACTCATCAGGACAAACGTCGCATTATGCGCGAAAACTGCCGCCCATCCTGCCTTGCCACAAAAATTAGCGCATTTCCGGCGCCGGCAACCCGGGCACATAGGGAACTTCGTCGCCGTCCGCATCGCTGGTCGGGCCTTCTTCGTTGAGAATCGCCCGCTCCGTGCGCTGATTCAGGACCACGATGCTGATACGGCGATTCACCGGATTGAGCGGATCGTTCTTATCGAACAACACGGTCGAGCCCAGACCGACGACGCGTATCACCTTGTGCGCTTCCAGGCTGCCCGCGACCAATTCCCGGCGTGAGGCATTGGCGCGGTTGGCGGACAGTTCCCAGTTGGAGAAACCCTGGATGCCACCGCTGAATGGCGCCGCATCGGTATGCCCGGCCAGGCTGACGCGGTTGGAAACGCCATTGAGCAATTTGCCGATCTGACGCAGCAAATCGCGCGCATAGGGTTTGATCTGATCGCCGCCCAGATCGAACATGGGGCGGTTCTGCTCATCGACGATCTGGATGCGCAAACCTTCCGAAGTGATGTCGAGCAGGAGTTGCTTCTTGAATTGCAGCAACTGCGGTGTCTGTTCGATCATTTTTTCGATGTCGGCCTTCAACTGCTCCAGACGCTCGCGTTCCTGGCGCTGGAATTCAAGCTGCGCCTCCTTGGAAAAGGTGGTGCGCTTGGCCTCCACGTCGCCCTTCTTGACCTGCCCTGCCTGCCGGGTCAGATCCTGGCCACCGCCCTTGAGGATGCTGGTCGCGTCACCCGTACCTTCGCCGCCTTGCAGCGACACTTTTGCCGGGTTCTGGAAATAATCGGCAATGCCTTGCAAATCGCCCTTCGAGGTGGAGCCCAGCAGCCACATCAACAGGAAGAAGGCCATCATCGCCGTCACGAAGTCGGCGTAGGCAATTTTCCACGCACCGCCGTGGCCGGCGCCGCCGACCACTTTCTTGCGCTTGATGACTATAGGGCGGGTATCGTCTGCCATGTCGTTTCAGGTGTGCGCCAGCAATTACTTGCCCTTGCGCGCCTTGAGTTCTTCCTCGAGTTCGCTGAAGGTCGGCCGATCATGCGCGCCCAGGGTCTTGCGCCCGAATTCGATCGCCACCTGCGGCGCATAACCCGACATGGAAGCCAGCAAGACCATCTTGATGGTCTTGAAAATCGTGCCCGATTCTTCCGCCCGCTGCGACATCACGCCCGCCAGAGGCGACACGAAACCGTAGGAAACGAGAATCCCGAGGAAGGTGCCGACCAGCGCGCCGCCGATCATCTTGCCCAGCACTGCCGGCGGCTCACCCACCGACCCCATCACGTTCACCACGCCCATCACCGCCACGACGATACCGAAGGCCGGCGTCGCATCGCCGACTTTGGCCATGACGTGGCCGGGCTCGGCGGCTTCGTGGTGGTGGGTTTCCAGTTCCACGTCCATCAGGCTCTCGATTTCCACCGTGTTCAGGTTGCCGCCCACCATCATGCGCAGGTAGTCGGTCATGAATTCGAGCACATGGTGATCGGCGACGATGTTGGGATATTTGGTGAAAATCGGGCTGGCATCGGGGTTTTCGACATCGTTTTCAATCGACATCAACCCTTCCTTGCGCACCTTGCTCAGAATCTCGAAGAGCAAGGCCAGGGCATCGATGTAGTACGCCTTGTTGTAGGGGGAATTTTTCAACACGCCCGGAATCGCGGCAATCGTCGCCTTGGCGACCTTGATGTTGTTGCCGGCCACGAAGCCACCGATGGTCAGACCGACGATGGCCAAGTATTCCATTGGCACCCATAGCGCCAGCAGGCTGCCGTGCACCGCATAGGTGCCAAGCGAAGCAGCCAGAATGATGATGTAGCCAACAATCAAAAACATGCAGAACCTCTCTGGTCACCGACACAAATCGGCCCGGATAATTTTTATTGGTCGGCGCTATTGTAGCCACAGGCTTTCCAATCGCGCAAAAGAACTTGCAGAAAACCTGATGTGCTGCGGGGAATGCTAGACTTGCCTACCTTGCATGCCTGATGACCGGCCTGAAAAATCCTCTTTCCTTCACCCGCTCCCGCCATGTCGTTCTGTATTCTGTGCGGCGCTGCCGGTCAGCGTCTGATTCCTCCCGGCGACAACCTGCCGCGTCTGGTTTGTCCGCGCTGTGGCCACATCCATTACGAAAATCCGCGCCTGGTCGTCGGCTGCGTGGCCGAATGGGCGGGACAGATTCTGCTGTGCCGGCGCGCCATCGAGCCGCGCCGGGGCTTCTGGACGCTGCCCGCCGGCTTCATGGAGAATGGTGAGAGCGCTGCCGACGCGGCGCGCCGTGAAACGCAGGAAGAAGCTGGCGCAGTGGTGGAGATCGAAGCGCCTTTTGCCATGGTCAGCGTCGCCCACATCAATCAGGTGCATCTTTTCTACCGGGGCCGCCTCACTGCCCCGGATTATTTCGCCGGCGAGGAAAGCCTGGAGGTCGGGCTGTTCCGGCCCGCAGACATTCCCTGGGACGAACTGTCCTTTCGCAGCGTGCGCTTTTGCCTGGAAGCCTTTCTGCACGATTGGCCGCAACGCCGGTTCGGCTTTTACGAACACGAGTTGCGGCCGGAACGCCCATGAAAAAACCCGCCAGCGCAGGTGCGCCGACGGGTCGATCCATCCTGCCATGAAGCGCAGGCGGGGTCGGCGGGCAATTACTTGCCCTGCGCGTCCTCGTTGATCTTGTTCGCGAAAATCCTGCCCATGACCACGCCGATCACCACGACGCCGACGATGACGCCCAGGCTCATCAAGCCATAATCACTGGAAAACAAAGTAGTCCAAGCCATTTAACACCTCCCGTGTTGAAAAGTTATTCCGCTTTTGCGCGCAAGCGCAGCGGTTCGTCAAGATCGGCACGCCAGTCCCCCTGAAGACGCCATTGCCCCGCAGGGTCTTCCAGGCTGACATGCCAACGCCCGGCCACGTCGGTAGCCAGAACTCCGTTGTAGAAACCCGCCCCTTCGGATTTCATTTCAATATGCTGGTCGCGCCCGTCGATGGTCGGGTGCGTCAGATGCAAGGTGAGCGCCTCGGGAAAGGCTTGCGTCTGCTCCGCCGAAAGCAGCAGGCGCAGCTTGTTTTCGGCGCGCATCAGATCGGCCTGCAAACCCAGGCTGGCCGCCTGCTGGTCGCGATGCAGGCGCTGGTTGATGCCCAGACCTTCCTTGTAGTAATCGTCCGTCACCAACCCATCGTCGCTTTTCACTGCCAGAACGATGGTGATGACGGCGGCGACAATCACCAGCCCCGGCCCGGCCATGAGCAGCCAGGGCCACGGCTCCTTGTACCAGGGTTTGCGGCTTGCTTGTAAAGTCATGGCACTCATTTTCAAGGCTTCAGGAAAGAGGCTTTCTCGCGCACGGCAATCGCCGCATCGCTTTCCGCCTCGATGTTGAAATAAATGGTGTTGGCCCCGCTCTTTCCGGATTCGGGCGGCACCTGCACCACTACGGTCACTTCATGATTCTCGGCAGAGCGCACTTCGACCGGCTCCGCATCGCTCAGGTGAATGCCTTCCATGCCTTCTACCGTCAGGCGATAGCGCTGGTCGGTTTCCGTCGTGTTCATGATCTTCAGGTTATAGACGTTCTCGATCGAACCGTCGTCCGCCTCGCGGGACAGGATGGAACGGTCGCGGATGACATCGACCATCAGCGGCACTCGGGTCGCCATCGACCAAGCGGTCGCCAGACAGATCAGCACCAGCACGCTGGTGTAGAGAACGATGCGCGGCCGCATGATGTGGCCGACCACATCCTTCTTCGTGAAGTGCTTCGCCAGCGCGTTTTCCGTGGTATAGCGGATCAGGCCACGCGGCTTGCCGACCTTGTCCATCACCGGATCACAGGCGTCGATGCAGGCACCGCAGCCGATGCACTCGTACTGGATGCCGTTGCGGATGTCGATCCCGGTCGGACAGACCGCAACGCACAGGCCGCAGTCCACGCAATCGCCCAGTTGCTCCGCATCGGCCCCTTTGCGGCGCGCGCCGCGCGGTTCGCCGCGCTCCGGATCGTAGGTAATGACCAGGGTGTCCGGGTCGAACATCACACCCTGGAAACGGGCGTAGGGACACATGTACTTGCACACCTGCTCGCGCAGGAAACCGGCCTGCATGTACATGAAACCGGCGTAGAAGAAGACCCAGAAGAACTCCCAGCCGGACAGACCGAAGGGCAGCGCTGCCAGCAATTCCTGCATCGGCGTGAAATACGCCACCAGCGTGAAGCTGCTCCACAGGGAAATGAGCAGCCAAAGCGCGTGTTTGGTCGCTTTCAGGCGAATCTTGCGGGCGTTGAGCGGCCCCTTGTCGAGCTTCATGCGCGCGGAACGGTCGCCTTCGATGCGGTTTTCCAGCCACATGAAGATTTCGCTGTACACCGTCTGTGGACAGGCATAACCGCAGAACAGGCGGCCGGCGATGGCGGTAAACAGGAACAGGGCGTAGGCCGAGACGATCAGCAGCACCGCCAGATAGAACACGTCCTGCGGCCACAGCACCAGCCCGAACAGGTAGAACTTGCGCTCGACGATATGAAACAGAACCGCCTGCCGACCGTTCCACGACAACCAAGGGGTCGCGTAGAAGAGAATCTGCGTCATCCACACCAGCACCCAGCGCCAGTTGGCCCACCAGCCCCAGACCTCGCGAATGTAGATTTTGCTGTGCTTCTCGTAAAAGGAAACCTCTGCCGGCTTTCCTTTACTGTCGGGTGTGTTTTCTGGTTTCATGGGCAATCGTTTCTATAAAAATGGCACGAACCGAACGGGGCCGGGCCGTGCCATTTTGATAAGACCGACGGAAAAAAGGAAGAGGATGAAGCACCCTCTTCCAAACCACGACACTTTATTTGCTGCCCACGCTCAACACATAGGCGGCCAGCAGGTGCACCTTGGATTCGCCCAGGAACTCGCCCCACGCCGGCATCTTGTTGTTGTGGCCCTTCGAGATGCCGTCAATGATGACAGCCTCGGACGAGCCGTACAGCCAGGTTTTGTCGGTCAGGTTAGGCGCACCCAGGGCTTGCATACCCTTGGCGTCCGGGCCGTGACAGCCGGAGCAGCCCACTTCGTTGAAGGCGGTTTCACCCTTGGCTGCACGCACGGAGTCGTTCGGCAGGCCAGACAGGGAGCGGACGTAGTTCGCCAGATCCTTGATCGTTTCCGCGCCGAGCTGCTCATGCGGCGGCATCACGCCCATGCGACCGTTGGTGATGGTTTCGACGATCTGTTCCGGCGCACCACCCCACTGCCAATCGCTGTCGGTCAGGTTGGGGAAGCCCTTGGCACCGCGCGCATCGGCACCGTGGCACTGCATGCAGTAGGTCAGGTACAGGCGCTTGCCCATTTCCATGGCCTGCTTGTCGGCCGCGACCGCTTGCAGATCCATTGCCTTGTACTTGTCGTACAGCGGCTTGACGGCTGCATCCATCTTGGCCACTTCTGCGGTGTGCTGACCGGCCGAAGTCCAGCCCAGCATTCCCTTGAAGTTACCCAGGCCCGGATAGAGCGCCAGATAGACCAGGGCGAAAACCACGGTCAGAACATACAGCCAGCTCCACCATTTCGGCATCGGGTTGTTGTATTCCTCCAGGGTTTCATCCCAAACGTGGCCGGTCGGCACTCCCGGGGTGAACTTTGCCTTGCTCTGCAGGAGCAGGAATACCCAGCAACCAACCACACTCACCAGTACGATCACGATGACGTACAGGTTCCAAAATTCGCTCACGAAATCGCTCATTTGCTTTCCTTTGTCTCAGCGATGGCACGGCGGTCGCCCGCCGGGCCGTGATCATCTTCTTCTGCAAACGGCAGGTTGGCAGCTTCTTCAAACCCCTTTTTGCTGCTTTTGCCGTAAGCCCAGGCCACGATGGCGAGAAAGCAGAGCAATCCCGCAACCGTGACGATGGAACGCAGATCGTTGATGTCCATTGGTTGTCTTTACTTGATGGTGCTCAGCGCCGTACCCATACCTTGCAGGTAGGCAATGAGAACATCCATTTCGCTCATTTCACCAATGGCAGCCTTGGCACCCTTGATGTCGTCATCGGAGTAGGTCGGCAGGCTGCGCAGATTGGCATACATGCGCAGAACTTCCATCTTCTTCTCGATGTCGGCACCGACCGTGGCTTTCGCCTTGGTATCGGCGAGGAAGGCAAAGGCGGGCATGTTGGATTCCGGCACCACGTCGCGCGGATTCATCAGGTGGGCACGCTGCCATTCATCCGAATAGCGGCCACCGACACGATGCAGATCCGGCCCGGTACGCTTGGAACCCCACTGGAAGGGGTGGTCATAGACGTACTCGCCAGCCACCGAATAGTGGCCATAACGCTCGGTTTCGCCGCGGAACGGACGGATCATCTGCGAGTGGCACAGATAGCAGCCTTCGCGGATATAAACGTCACGCCCGGCGACCTGCACCGCGCTATAGGGCTTGACGCCCTCGACCGGCGTCGTGGTCGACTTCTGGAAGAAGAGCGGCACGATTTCCAGCAGGCCGCCGACGCTCACCACCAGCAAGGTGAGCACGATCAGCAGACCGACGCTCTTTTCGATTTGTTCATGCTTAAGCATTGTTATTCCCCCCTAATCAGGCGTGATGAGCAGCCGGAGCGATCACCGGCACGTTCTGCACCTTGCCGCCCGCCATCGTCTTGAACATGTTGTAGGCCATGATGATCATGCCAACCAGGAACAACACGCCACCCAGCCAGCGGATCGCCCAGAACGGGTAGGAACCCTTGACCGATTCGACGAAGCTGTAAGCCAGGGTGCCGTCGGCATTGACCGCACGCCACATCAGGCCCTGCATCACGCCGGCAATCCACATCGAAGCGATATAGAGCACGGTACCGATGGTGGCGATCCAGAAGTGAGCGGTCACCAGACCGGTGCTGTACATGCCTGACTTGCCGAACAGACGCGGCAGCAGGTAATAGATGGAACCGATCGACACCATGGCCACCCAGCCCAGCGCGCCGGAGTGCACGTGGCCGACGGTCCAGTCGGTGTAGTGCGACAGGGCATTCACGGTCTTGATCGACATCATCGGGCCTTCAAAGGTGGACATGCCGTAGAAGGACAGCGAGGTGATGAGGAACTTCAGAACCGGGTCGTCGCGCAGTTTGTGCCAGGCACCCGACAGGGTCATGATGCCGTTGATCATGCCACCCCAGGACGGCGCCAGCAGGATCAGCGAGAACAGCATGCCGACCGACTGCGTCCAGTCCGGCAGCGCGGTGTAGTGCAGGTGGTGCGGGCCGGCCCACATGTAGGTGAAGATCAGCGCCCAGAAGTGCACCACCGACAGGCGGTAGGAATACACCGGACGACCGGCCTGCTTCGGCACGAAGTAGTACATCATGCCAAGGAAGCCGGCGGTGAGGAAGAAGCCCACGGCGTTGTGGCCGTACCACCATTGCACCATGGCATCCTGCACGCCGGCGTAGGCGGAGTAGGACTTGGTCAGGGTGATGGGCACTTCAGCGCTGTTGACGATGTGCAGCAGGGCCACCGCAATGATGAAGGCGCCGAAGAACCAGTTGGCGACGTAGATATGCGACACCTTGCGCGTGGCGATGGTGCCGAAGAAGACCACGGCGTAGGATACCCAGACGACGGCGATCAGGATGTCGATCGGCCATTCCAGTTCCGCGTATTCCTTACCCGTCGTGATCCCCAGCGGGAAGCTGATGGCGGCGAGCAGGATGATCAGTTGCCAGCCCCAGAAGGTCAGCGGGATCAGCGGACCGCCCCAGAGGCGGGTGTGGCAGGTGCGTTGAACGCACCAGTACGACGTGGCGAACAGCGCGCAGCCACCGAACGCAAAAATGACCGCGTTGGTGTGCAGCGGACGCAGACGCCCGAAGGTCAGCCAAGGGCCAAAATTCAGCTCCGGCCAGACCAGTTGTGCAGCAATGATGACGCCGACCAGCATGCCGACGATACCCCAAATGACGGTCATCACGGAAAACTGCCGGATAACCTTGTCATTGTATGTGGTTTGTGTTCCAGACATGAACCCACCTCTCGTTAATGAAAAACGGAATGCCGCCCATCCAAAAACCCCGGGACGGCACCTAGACGCGGATGGTATTCTAGCTGAAAGGGGGTGTTTTGACCTAGATCAATCTACCATTTATCTGGTTGCAAGACTGCCTGTTTTCCTACCCCCCCTACGATAGTCTGCTTTTTTCCGGACAAAAAAAGGGTGCGTCGCAACGCACCCCAACCCCAACAGAGAATCGACACGAGGCACGCATGCCTCGTCTGGTTGCGCATGATGCGGGTTGGCGCGAGTCTTATGGTTGACTTGGGTCAACTGAGGGCGGTTTTTCCTTGTTTTCGATCGCAGCGGACTCCGCCAGATGCCCCTGCGCCACCTCGTCGTCGTCCATCAGCACCTTGAATCCCGGCCCTTCCAGATCGTCGAACTGGCCGCTCTTCACCGACCACCAGAAAGCCACGGCAATCCCGAACACCAGCACGACCGAAACCGGCACCAATAAATAGACCACCTCCATCAATCCACCTCCAAGCGCTGGATGCGCAGCGAATTCAAGACCACCAGGAGCGAACTCAGGGACATGCCGATACCGGCCATCCAGGGGGTGACGTAGCCCGCGATTGCCGCAGGCAAGGCGACGATGTTATAGGCAAACGACCACCACAGGTTCTGCCGGATCACCACCAGGGTCAACGCCGCGCGCTGCAGGCCGTGCTGCAGATGCGCCAGGTTTTCCGACAACAGGACGAAATCCGCCTGCGTGCGCGCCAGTTGCGCGCCACCGCCCATGGCGATCGAAACCTGGGCCAGCGCCAGCACCGGCGCGTCATTCACCCCGTCGCCCACCATCGCGACCACCGCCCCCTCGGTTTGCAATTGGCTGACGCAGGCATGCTTACCTCCCGGCGTCACTCCCGCATGCACGTTTTCGATCCCCAGGGCCGCTGCCACCCGGTTCGCCACCGCTGGCGCATCCCCTGTCAGCAGCACCACCTTCTTGCCGAAGGCGTGCAATCTGTCGATCAAGCCGCGTGCTTCCGGGCGCAATTCGTCACCGATGCGAAACAGCGCAAGCGCACCCGCCGCATCGGCCAGCAGGACCACCGTATCGCCACTGTCCAGCCAGGCGGCGGCCTCCGCCGGCAAGTCCTGGCCGGACGCAGCAAGCGCATAAGCCGGACGACCGATACGATAGATCTGGCCGGCAACCTCGCCCGCAATACCTTGCCCCGGCTCGTTGAGCGCCGCACGAACCGGCAGCACCTCCCCCCGGTGCGCGGCACGAACCGCCTGCGCCAACGGGTGTTCGGAAGCCTGTTCCAGCGCCGCCGCCAACGCCAGACAGCGCTCTCTCGACTCATCGCGCAGGCACAAGACGTCGATCAGCCGCATGTGGCCGCTGGTCAGCGTGCCGGTTTTGTCGAACACGAAATGTGTCGCCCGCGCCAGCGTTTCGATGGCGTGGCCGCGCGTCACCAGCAGACCGTCGCGCGCGAGGGAACCCGCCGCCACGGTGAGCGCAATCGGCGTCGCCAGCGACAAGGCGCAGGGGCAAGTCACCACCAGCACCGACACGGTGATCCACAGCGCCTTGCCAGGATCGACCATATACCAGCCCAGGGCCGTGCCCGCCGCCACCAGAAGCAGTACGCCGACGAAATACGTCGCAACGCGATCCGCGAGTTCGACGATGCGCGGCTTTTCCATCGCCGCGCGTTCCATCAGCGCGATGATGGCCGACAGGCGGGTGGTTTCGCCCACCTGTTCGACGCGCACGACAAGCGGGCTTTCCGCATTCACCGCGCCCCCCGTCACCGCGTCGCCCACCGTTTTGGTCACGGGCCGGCTTTCGCCAGTAAGCAGCGATTCGTTGGCCGAACTGCTGCCCTCCACCACCACCCCGTCCGCCGGAATGATTTCACCGGGGCGAACCAGGACGTGATCGCCCACGGCAAGATCGGCCACCAACACCTGCTCCGCCTCCCGCACCTGGGGAAATTGCGCCAGTTTCTGCGCAAAGGCAGGCAGCAACTTGGTCAGCGCCTCGGTCACGCTCAGCGCTTTCTGGCGTGCCGTCATTTCGAGGTAACGCCCACCCAGCAAAAAGAAAACGAACATCGTGACCGAATCGAAATACACTTCGCCGCCGCCAGCCACGGTCGCCCAGCAACTGGCCACGAACGCCCCGCCCACGCCCAGTGCCACCGGCACATCCATGCCCACGCGCCAGAGTTTCAGGTCGCGCCAGGCGTTGCGAAAAAACGGCGCAGAGGAATAAAACACCACCGGCACGGTCAGCACCAGACTCGCCCAGCGCATCAGGGTTTCGATGTCGGCACTCATGTCGCCGTTGGCGATGTACACCGGAAAGGCGTACATCATCACCTGCATCATGCCAAAACCCGCCACCCACAGCCGCCACATCGCCCGACGCCGTTCGTCGCGAGTCATTTCCTCGTTCTTGGCCGCGTCGTAAGGGTAGGCGCGGTAGCCGATCGCCGCCACCGCCTGCAGAATGGTCGACAGCCTGATCTGCCGCTCGTCCCAGCGCACCCGTGCCCGCCGCGTGGTGTAATTGATATCGACCGCCACCACCCCCGGCAATTTGCCGACGTGCTGCTCGTTCAGCCAGATGCACGCCGAGCAGGTGATCCCTTCGAGCAACAGGGAGGCCTCGCGCTCATGCTCACCCAGCGCCTTGACGAAACTCTTCTGGAATTCCGCATGATCGAACAAGGCCACCTGATCGAGAATCGCCGGCATGGCCTCGCGCGGCGACTCCGGCAGCGCATCGCGGCTGCGGTAATAATCGGCCAGACCGTTATCGACGATGGACTGCGCCACCGCCTGACAGCCGGGGCAGCACATGGCCTGCGCCGTATCGCCGACGGTAACGGCCAGATCGACGCCGTCAGGAATCGGCAGGCCACAGTGATAACAGGAAGCGTGTTGGGAAACGTCGGACATGCCAATGAAAAAAGGCACCGAAGTGCCTTCAGGAACCGGGACAGCGCCGGAGTATAGTTTATTTGACGCCCATGCGGATGGCACCGTCCAGACGGATCACCTCGCCGTTCAGGTAAGCATTTTCCGCGATATGGCGCACCAGTGCCGCATACTCCGCCGGTTTGCCCATGCGCACCGGGAACGGCACCATCTTGTTCAGCGAATCCTGCACTTCCGGCGGCATGCCGAGCAGCATCGGCGTTTCCATGATGCCCGGCGCGATCGTCATGCAGCGGATGCCGCTGCGCGCCAGTTCGCGCGCCACCGGCAGGGTCAGGGCGACGATGCCGCCCTTGGACGCCGCGTAAGCCGCCTGACCGAGCTGCCCTTCGTAAGCAGCCACCGAAGCGGTGTTGATGATGACGCCACGCTCGCCGTTGGCGTCCGGCGCGTTCTTTTGCATCTCGGCAGCGGCCAGACGCAGCATGTTGAAGGTGCCAACCAGATTGATGTTGATCACCTTGGCAAAGCTTTCCAGGCGATGCGGCCCTTCCTTGCCCACCACCTTTTCGGCAGGCGCGACGCCAGCGCAGTTCACCAGGCCGTGAATGCCACCCAGGGCGCTGACAGCCGTCTGAATCGCATTGATCGCGGAAGCCTCATTGGTAACGTCGGTTTCGACGAATTTTGCCGCCGCGCCCAATTCTGCCGCCAGCGCCTCGCCAGCAGCCTGGTTGACGTCCGCCAGCAGCACCCGCGCGCCAGCTTCGACCAAGCCGCGTGCCGTGGCAGCGCCCAGGCCGGAACCGCCGCCAGTCACCACAAAAACCTTGTCTTTCAATTGCATAGCCATTCTCCTTGTCTGATTTTGCTCTCTTTGCTTCTCTTTTCCAGCCCCACGCACCAAACGGTAGCGTATGGACAAGGAATGCATCATAACCGCCCCGGCAACCGAAACCAAGCGCATGAAAAGCCGCATCCAAAGCCACCCTGGCAGCCGCTGGCTGGCACAAAACGTCACAGATTCGCGCGGCAGGAATCGCCGCGCTAGGAGCGCTCTCCCTTATAATTATGGCCCGCTGCGCGCCGCATGCTCTGGGCGCACCGCCCGCTTTCAGCTCATCCAACCCATCTGCCAAGGAATTTCCGTGGAAAAGGATCTGCGCGCCGCCGCGCTCGAATATCACCGCTTGCCCACTCCGGGCAAAATCGCCGTACAACCCACCAAGGGCCTGACCAATCAGCGCGATCTGGCGCTGGCCTACTCGCCCGGCGTCGCCGCCCCCTGCGAGGCCATCGTCGACGATCCGGCGACCGCCGCCGATTACACCTCGCGCGGCAATCTGGTCGGCGTCATCACCAACGGCACCGCCGTTCTCGGCCTGGGCAACATCGGCCCGCTCGCCGCCAAGCCGGTGATGGAAGGCAAGGGTTGCCTGTTCAAGAAATTCGCCGGCATCGACGTATTCGACATCGAACTCGCGGAAAACGACCCGGACAAGCTGATCGACATGATCGCCGCGCTGGAACCCACCCTGGGCGGCATCAACCTGGAAGATATCAAGGCTCCGGAGTGTTTCTACATCGAGCAGAAGCTGAAGGAGCGGATGAGCATTCCGGTCTTTCACGACGACCAGCACGGCACCGCCATCATTTCCGCCGCCGCCATGCTCAACGGCCTGAAGGTCGTCGGCAAGAAGATCGAGGAAATCAAGGTCGTCTGCTCCGGCGCCGGCGCGGCCGCCATTTCCTGCCTCAACCTGTGGTGCGATTTCGGCGTCAAGCGCGAGAACATCACCGTCTGCGACTCCAAGGGCGTCATCTATGCAGGCCGTCCGGGCGGCATGGATGAAACCAAGGCGCGCTACGCGCGGGAAACCGAAATGCGCACCCTGGCCGATGCCATGGCCGGTGCCGACGTCTTCCTCGGCCTGTCCACCGCCGGCGTCGTCACCCAGGACATGATCCGCGGCATGGCGGCGCAACCGATGGTATTCGCGCTGGCCAACCCGACGCCGGAAATCATGCCGGAACTGGTCAAGGAAGTGCGCCCGGAAGCCATCATCGCCACCGGCCGTTCCGACTACGTGAACCAGGTGAACAATGTCCTCTGCTTCCCCTTCATCTTCCGGGGCGCGCTGGACGTGGGCGCCACCCGTATCACCGAGGAAATGAAACGCGCCTCCGTGCGCGCCATCGCCGAAATGGCGGAAATCGAAGTCACCGACGAAGTCGCCATGGCCTACCCCGGCCACGTTCTGTCCTTCGGCCCGGAATACCTGATCCCCAAACCCTTCGACCCGCGCCTGATCGTCAAGATCGCCCCGGCAGTGGCGCAGGCAGCCATGGATTCCGGCGTCGCCACGCGCCCGATCACCGACTGGGACGCCTACCGGGCGAAGCTCTCCGAATTCGTCTATCACACCGGCGTCGGCATGCGCGCCATTTTCCAGGCCGCCCGTCAGGCGCAGGGCAAGCGCATCATCTACGCCGAAGGCGAGGAAGAGCGCGTCCTGCGCGCCGTGCAGGTGGTGATCGAGGAAAAATTCGCCCGCCCCATCCTGATCGGTCGGCGCGACATCATCGAACGCCGCCTGCAGAAAGCCGGCCTGCGCATCCGCCCGGACATCGACTTCGACATCGTCAACCCGGAAGCCGACGAACGCTACCGCGAATGCTGGACGGCCTACCACAAGCTGATGGTGCGCCGTGGCGTAACCCCCGCCGTAGCCAAGGAAGCCCTGCGCCGCAAACCCACGGTAATCGGCGCCATGCTCCTCAAACTGGGCTACGCCGACGGCCTGATCTGCGGCATGACGGGCCAGTACAGCCACCACCTGGGCGTAGTCAATCAGGTGATTGGCAAACGCGCCGGGGTGAACACCATCGCCGCCATGAACTACCTGATGCTGCCGGGACGCTCCCTGTTCCTCTGCGACACCCACGTCAACGAAAACCCGAGCGCCCAGGAAATCGCCGAAATGACCCTGATGGCTGCGGAACAGGTCAAACGCTTCGGCAGCCAGCCGAAGATCGCGCTGCTGTCACACTCGAACTTCGGCTCGGCATCCTCCGAATCGGCACGCAAGATGGGCATGGCTGCCAGCCTCATCTCCGCCATGTCGGCGGGCGAACTCGAAGTCGATGGCGAAATGCACGGCGATTCGGCGCTCAACGAAGCCATCCGCCGCAAGGCCAATCCGGACTCGGCGCTCAAGGGCGAAGCCAATCTCCTCATCATGCCCAACATCGACGCCGCCAACATCTCCTACAACCTCCTGAAGATCACCAGCGGCGAAGGCATCACCATCGGCCCCATCCTCCTCGGCATGGCTCGCCCGGTACACGTGCTGACTTCCACCGCCACCGTGCGCCGCCTGGTCAACATGACGGCGCTGGCCGTGGTGGAGTCGATGGAACGTTGAGCGGCACTGCGCCACCCGTAAAAAAACCGCCGCAAGGCGGTTTTTTCATGTCGCAAGCACCACAAATGGATCAGGCGCGCAGCGCGGCCAGCAGTTTCTCGTGAATGCCGCCAAAGCCGCCGTTGCTCATCACCAGCACATGATCGCCCGGACGCGCCTGCGCCACGATTGCCGCGACCATTTCGCCCAGATCGGCATGAACCCGCGCGCGTTCCCCGAGCGGCGCGAGCACGCCGGCGGCGTCCCAGTCGAGTCCGCCGCTGTAGCAGAAAGCCAGATCGGCCCCAGCCAGGCTGCCGGGCAACTGTGCTTTCATGGTGCCGAGCTTCATGGTGTTGGAACGCGGCTCGAACACGGCGAGGATGCGCCCGCCACCGACCTTGCGCCGCAGCCCGGCCAGCGTCGTGGCGATGGCGGTCGGATGGTGGGCGAAATCGTCGTACACCGTGACGCCGCGCGCTTCGCCCCGGGTTTCCAGGCGCCGCTTGACGTTCTCGAACCGCGCCAGCGCCGCCAGACCATGCGCGAAGGAAACGCCCACATGCCGCGCCGCCAGAAGCGCCGCGCAGGCATTGGCGCGGTTGTGTTCGCCAGTGAGCGCCCACACGCAGCGCCCGATTTCCCCTCCAGGGCCGTGCAGGATCAGTTCGCCGCTCGCATCGTCGCCGGTCATCCGGTAAGCCGACGGCTGGTTGAAACGCTCCACCGGCGTCCAGCAAGCGCGCGCCAATACCCGCTCCAGCGCCGCCTCGCTGCCGTTGCTGACGATCAGCCCAGTCGCCGGCAGCGTGCGCACCAGATGGTGGAACTGTGTTTCGATGGCAGCGAGATCGGCAAAGATGTCGGCATGGTCGAATTCCAGATTGTTCAGCACCAGCGTGCGCGGGCGGTAGTGGATGAATTTGGAACGCTTGTCGCAAAACGCCGTATCGTATTCGTCGGCCTCGATCACGAAAAACGGCGTCCCGCCCAGACGCGCCGAGACACCGAAATTCTTCGGCACACCGCCAATCAGGAAGCTTGGCGCCATGCCGGCGTCTTCCAGTATCCAGGCGAGCATGGCGCTGGTGGTGGTCTTGCCGTGCGTGCCGGCAACCCCCAGCACCCAGCGCCCTTGCAGCACGTTTTCCGCCAGCCATTGCGGCCCCGACACGCAGGGCAATCCCTGGTCGAGAATCGCTTCCAGCAGGGGATTGCCGCGTGAAATGGCATTGCCGATCACGAACACGTCGGGCGCCAGCGCCGTCTGTCCGGCGTCGTAGCCTTCCGTGAGCGCAATGCCGGCTTGGCGCAACTGCTCGCTCATCGGCGGGTAAACGTTGGCGTCGCAGCCGCTGACGCGATGGCCGGCGGCCACCGCCAACTGGGCCAGACCGCCCATGAAAGTGCCGCAAATGCCGAGGATGTGAATGTGCATGGCGCAGGCTGTGGTTAGAATGGGCGGCAATTCTACCTGAGCCGCTCCTGAACGCCTGCCACCTTCCCGACCATGCCCCGCCGCGACAGCCTCCGCAAAACCTTCCCCGCTTCCGATCCGCGCAGCGGCATCGCAGCAGCGGCTGCCCGCCTGATGGCCGAGGACGGCATCGACGATTATCTGCTGGCCAAGAAAAAGGCGCTGCGCCGCCTGGGTTTGCCCGAACACACGGCCCTGCCGGACAACGCGGAAGTCGAAGCCGAGCTGCGCACCTATCGCGCCCTTTACCAAAGCGGAGAGCACCCGGCGATCCTTGTCGCCATGCGCCGTTCCGCCTTGCATCTGATGGAGTTCCTGGCCGCCTTCAACCCCTATCTGACGGGTTCGGTGCTCGACGGCACGGCAGGTGAATACAGCCAGATCGACCTGCTGCTCTTTGCCGACAGCGCCAAGGAAGTGGAAATCTTTCTTCTCAACCACGGCATCGACGTGCAGCACGCCACGCCGCGCCACGACAAGATCGAAGCCGTGTTGCAGATCGCCACCGACAGCGTCGATGCCAATCTCGTCATCCTGCCGCCGCAGATGGAGCGCGTCAGCTTCAAGCAACGCGACGGGCGTACCCGCGCCCGTATCCGGGCCGACGAATTGCGCGCCCTGCTGCAATCAACGCCCGCCCACCCCTGATACACTCCGGGGCAAGCAAAAATCCATACAAAACAGACCTCGACATGAAAATCCTGATCATCGAAGACAACGCCTCGATGCGCTCGCTGCTCGTCACCCTGTTCAACAGCCAGGGCTATCAGGTGGTCGGCGAACTGGACAACGGCAGCACCCTGCTGGACGACATCCACCGCCTGCGCCCGCAGATCGTCTGTCTCGATTACCAGCTGCCGGGAAAAAACGGCCTCGAACTCCTCAGGACAATCAGCGAGCACTTTCCCGAAGTCGACGTCGTTTTCATGACCAGCTCGGAAGACGGCGAAATCGAAAAACAGGCGGCAGACACCGGTGCCGCCGGTTTCTTGCGCAAGCCTTTCGGGCAGAAGCAGATCATCGATGAAATCCAGCAAATCTGCGCCCTGCGCCGCCAAGCAGTAGCGGCAGACTCCCACGAGGGAACGCCGGCCAGCGCGCCCAGGAAAACGGGTGGCGCCCGCAACACAAAGCGCCCGACAGCCGTTCTGGTCGATGACAACAGTTCGATCCGCTTCCTGCTCAAAGGCATCCTGGTCGAATACGGCCTGGATGTCGTAGGACAGGCGTCCAACGGCGAAGAAGCCATCCGCGCTGCCGAAAGCCATCAGCCGAGCGTGCTCTTTCTCGACGTCAACATGCCCCTCCTGTCCGGTCTCGATGCCCTGCCGCAAATCCGCACCGCCAGCCCGCGCACGGCGGTGGTCATGGTGACGGGCAACGCCACGCGCGAACTGGTGCAGCAAGCGGCCGGCCTGGGCGCCTGCGGCTACATCGTCAAGCCGGTGCGCCCGGCCTACGTGCATAATTTCCTGAACAAACTGTTCCATCGTTGATCGTTGATTAACGCCGTGCGGAGATCGCCATGAGCCTGCTGATCGATTACCCTTTTCCCGGCGCGGGCGCCTGGGTCGAGCATTTCGCCGGCATCGAGCTTCCCATCCTGCGTCTGACCGCCAGCCGCCTGGCAGAATTGCGCGACACCGCCGACAACATCAACACCCGCGCCCTGGCCCAGATCGTGGGTCATGACCCGCTCATGACGCTGCGTCTCTTTCGCACCATGAAAGCCAACCGCTCGGCGCGGCAGAATGCTGAAATCACCACCATCGAGCGCGTGCTGGTGATGATCGGTACCGAACGTTTCTATGAGAGCTGCCGGGAACTGCCCATCATCGAGCAGCAATTGAAGGGCTACCCCAAAGCCATGCTCGGTTTGTTGAAGAGCATTGCCCGCAGCCGCCAGGCTTCGATCTGGGCACGCGATTGGGCGCTGTTGCGGCAGAACACGCGTTTCGAGGAAATTGCGCTGGCCGCACTGCTGCACGAGTTCGTGGACATCCTGATGCACTGCTTCGCCCCCAATCTCGCCGTGCAAGCCCGCGAACGCCTCGTCACCCACCCCGGCCTGCGCAGCAGGGCGGTGCAGGAAGCCGTTTTCGGCGCGCCGCTGGACGACATCATGCGAGCGCTGGTCGAATTGTGGGGCTTGCCGGAGCTGCTGCTGTCCCTGCTCGACCCCGCCGACGCCGAAACCGCCAACGTGCGCAACGTCAATCTCGCGCTCGACCTGGCTCGCCACACCGCCAACGGCTGGAATGATCCGGCGCTGCCGGACGACCTGCGCGCCATCCAGGAACTGCTGTTCATCGGCCACAGCCACCTGCTGGAACGCCTGGGCGCGCCGGAAGAAATGATCCAGGCCGCCCGTCTGGCGGAAGCCGCCGACACCTGAGATTCGCCGGCTGGCGCCCTGCGCCGGAAACGATCCCGCCACGACACCATGCACGCCCTTCCCCACCTCACCCTCATCGACTGGCTGGCGCTGGCCACCTTCTTCGCCTGCTGGGGCGGCTACGCCTGGTTTTCCGAGCACAGCCGGCGCGGCGCGCACGGCCTGAACAGCACCTCGCAGCGCTATCGCCTGCTCTGGGCCTACCGAATGCTGGAGCGCGACATGCGCGTCGCCGATTCCGCCCTGATCGGCAATCTGGTGACCAGCGTGTCCTTTTACGCCAACACCACCATCTACATCATCGCCGGCCTGATCGCCGCCCTCGGCGCGGCCGACCAGTTGCTCGGACTGGCGGCGGATCTGCCCTTCGCCGCGCCGGGCAACCGCGAACTGCTCGAAATCAAGCTGATGCTGGTGCTCGGCTCCTTCGTCTTCGCCTATTTCAAATTCACCTGGGCGCTGCGCCAGTTCAACCTGCTTTCCATCCTGGTCGGCGCCGCGCCGCAGGGCCGCGCCGGCGCGCCGGAAATCGACGCCTACGCCCGCCGTCTGGCCAGCGCCAACAGTCTGGCCGGCGACGATTTCAACCGCGGCATCCGCGCCTATTACTTCGGGCTGGCCGCCGCCGTCTGGCTGCTCAACCCGCTGATCTGCGCGCTGGCCTCGCTCGCCATCCTGATCGTCCTCTACCGCCGCGACTACCGCTCGCCCGCGCTGGCCGCCTTGCGGGAGGATGCGGATTGAGTTCAGCCGGGTCGGCATAGAACCGGTAGCCCCGCAGAAGCCCCACATTGAGCCGAGTTGCCCGGGTCATGGACCCTGACCCGCATCACGGCACCCGCACGCCCTCTCCCTACTCGCTCGGCCGCGACCACATCCAGGCGAGAATGGCCGCGCCCAGCGCCGCGGGCAGGTAGCGCCAGTCGCCGGGCAGATTGATCCAGCCGCTGATGGCGCTGATCGCCAGCATGCCGGTGGCGAGCCATTTGCCGAGCGGCGGAATCGCGCCGCGCTCCCTCCAGGCGGTAATCAGGGGGCCGAAGGTGGGATGGGCGAGCAGTTTCGCTTCCCATGCCGGGTGCGAGCGGCCGAAGAAATAGGCGGCCAGGATCAGAAAGGGCGTCGTCGGCATGATGGGCAGCATGGCGCCGACCACGGCCAGCACCAGCGACAGGCCGCCCAGCACGCGATAGACCGGTTTCTTCATCAGCGCATTTCCCAGTAACTCGAACGACCGTAATTGTCGCGCAAGAGGTCGATGAACAGGCGCACCCGCAGCGGCAGATGGCGACGCTGCGGAAAAACGGCATAAATGCCCATCGGCGGCGCCTGCCAGGCGTCGAGCACGGTGGTCAGCCGGCCTTCGCCGAGGTCGCGCCCGACTTCCCACAGCGACCGCCAGGCCAGCCCGCGCCCGGCCAGCGCCCATTCGTGCAGCACCGCGCCATCGTTGCAGGAAAAGCTGCCCGTCACCTTGTAAGTGCGCGCTTCGCCTCGCGCCGGGTCGCGGAAAATCCAGCCGCGCTGCGGCCCGAGCGCCAGACAGTCGTGCGCCGCCAGATCGTCCGGCGCGCGCGGCACGCCATGCGCCACCAGATAGGAAGGGCTGGCCACCACCACCCGGCGCATTTCGCCCAGGCGCACGCTGACCAGACTGGAATCGGTCAGTTCGCCGATACGGATGGCGCAGTCGATGTTTTCGTTGATGAGATCGACCAGACGATCCGACAAATCCAGATTGACCGTCACTTCCGGGTGCGCCTGCATGAAATCGGCTACCAGCGGCGCGACGTGGCGCAGACCGAAGCCGGCCGGGGCGGACACCCGCAGATGCCCGCTGGCCCGCGCCCCGCCCAGGGAAACGGCGGCCTCGGCATTGGCCAGTTCGGTCAGCAGGCGCTGGCATTCCTCGAAAAACGCCTGCCCTTCGGAAGTCAGCGTCAGTTGCCGCGTCGTGCGCTGCATCAGGCGCACGCCCAGGCGGCTTTCCAGGGCGTCGAGGCGGCGCCCGATCATCGCCGGCGTCACGCCTTCCCCGCGCGCCGCGGCCGACAGGCTGCCGCGCTGCGCGGCGACGACGAAGGCGGTCATTTGCTTGAAAACATCCATGCGGTTATTTTATACATCAAGTACAAGATAAATTGCATTTGGCGCAGCTTATCGCACCGCTTGATACACAATATACTCTTATACAAGACTTGAGGCTGGCTTTGCAGCTGCCTCAGCGCCGACCGGAAGAACAGACCCGCCCCAATCAAACCAACCCGCCCGACACACACGATGGACGCCCCCTTTTTCCACTACGCCCTCATCGCCCTCGCCGCCTTCGGCGCGGGCGCGATGAATTCGGTGGCGGGCGGCGGCTCCTTTCTCTCCTTCCCGGCCCTGCTCGCCGTCGGCGTGCCGCCGGTGACGGCCAATGCCAGCAATTCGGTCGCCTTGTGGCCCGGCAGTCTGGCCGGTGCCTGGGCCTTCCGCGCCGAATTGCTGCGTTTCAAATCCGCGCTGCTCAGGCTCACCCTGGTTGCCTTTCTCGGCGGCATCGCGGGCGGCCTCTTGCTGCTCGCTACCTCGAACGCCGCGTTCAGCCGCCTGATTCCCTGGCTGCTGCTGCTCGCCACCGTGCTCTTCGCCTTCAGCCCGCAGCTTTCCCGCTTTCTCGCCCGGCGGCGGGCAACGGCGGACAGCGCGCATCAGGTCGGGCCAGGCGGGCTGTTGTTCCAGTTCGTCGTTTCCATTTATGGCGCTTTTTTCGGGGCCGGCATGGGCATCCTCATGCTGGCGGCGCTGGCCATCCAGGGTTTCGAGGACATGCACGAGATCAACGCCCTGAAAAACTGGCTCTCCGCCGTGATCTATTCCGTGGCCGTGGCGACTTTCGTCATCGCCGGCGCGATTTCCTGGCCGCACACGCTCGTCATGCTGCTCACCGGCACCCTCGGCGGCTACTGGGGCGCACGGCTGGCGCGGCGCATTCCGGCGCAGTGGCTGCGGCGTTTCATCGTCGCCGTCGGCGGCTTTCTCACCCTTTACTACTTTTACAAAACCCCTTGATCTGAAAGGAAAACCATGAGCGTCCAACTGCCGCAAGGCATGCAAATCACCGCCCCCATCCAGTCCGAATGGGAAATCATCCTGACACCCGATGCGCTGGCCTTCGTCGCCAAGCTGCACCGCGCTTTCGAGGCCCGCCGCCAGGAATTGCTGAAAGCCCGCATCGAACGCCAGACCCGTATCGACGCCGGCGAAATGCCGGATTTTCTGCCGGAAACCAAGCACATCCGCGAAGGCGACTGGAAAGTCGCACCAGTGCCGGCCGCGCTGAAATGCCGCCGCGTCGAAATCACCGGCCCGGTCGAGGCCAAGATGATCATCAACGCCTTCAACTCCGGGGCCGACTCCTACATGACCGACTTCGAGGATTCCAACAGCCCGAACTGGGAAAACCAGATCCAGGGCCAGGTGAACCTCTACAAGGCGATCCGCCGCGAACTCTCGTTCAAGAACGAAGCCGGCAAGGAATACAAGCTCAACGACAAGATCGCCACCTTGCAGATTCGCCCGCGCGGCTGGCATCTGGATGAAAAGCACGTGCTGGTCGACGGTCAGCGCGTCTCCGGCGGCATCTTCGACTTCGGCCTGGTGTTCTTCCACAACGCCAGGGAGCAAATCGCCCGTGGCGCTGGCCCCTTCTTCTATCTGCCGAAGATGGAAAGCCATCTGGAAGCCCGCCTGTGGAACGACATCTTCGTCATGGCGCAGGATCACGTCGGCCTGCCGCAGGGTACGATCAAAGCCACGGTGCTGGTCGAAACCATTCTCGCCACCTTCGAGATGGAAGAAATCCTCTATGAACTGCGCGAGCATTCCGCCGGCCTGAACGCCGGGCGCTGGGATTACATCTTCTCCTGCATCAAGAAGTTCAAGAAAAACAAGGATTTCTGCCTCGCCCAGCGCGGCGCGATCACGATGGAAGTGCCCTTCATGCGCTCCTACGCGCTGGCCCTGGTGCAGGCCTGCCACAAGCGCGGCGCGCCGGCGATGGGCGGCATGAGCGCGCTGATCCCGATCAAGAACGATCCGGTCGCCAACGAAAAGGCGCTGGCCGGCATCCGCCACGACAAGACGCGCGACGCCAACGACGGCTTCGACGGCGGCTGGGTGGCCCACCCCGGTCTGGTGCCGATCGCCATGGAAGAATTCGTCAAGGTGCTCGGCGACAAGCCGAACCAGTTCGAGAAGCAGGTCGAAGGCAGCTTCGGTCCCGCCCAATGGCTCGACTTCCGCCCGACCACGCCGATCACCGAAGCCGGGCTGCGCAACAACATCAACGTCGGCATCCACTACCTCGGAAGCTGGCTGGCCGGCAACGGCTGCGTACCCATCCACAACCTGATGGAAGACGCCGCCACCGCCGAAATCTCCCGCTCGCAGGTGTGGCAGTGGGTGGTGTCGCCCAAGGGCATTCTGGACGATGGCCGCAAGGTCACGGTCGACATGGTGCGCCCGATGATCGCCGAGGAACTGGCCAAGGTGAAGGCCACCGTCAGCGCCCAGGGCGAGGACACGGCCACCTACGACCAAGCCGCCGAAATCTTCGACCGCATGTCGCTGACTCCGGATTACCCGGAGTTCCTGACCCTGCCGCTGTACGAAGCGATGGCCTAAGTTGTAGAAGCCGCGCAAAAATCGCGCAAATCCGGTTCTTCACGGCCAAACCGTTGGCCGTGAAGAACCGGAGACGTACCGCCGGCCAGCTTCGCCAAGACAAGCTGGCCATTTCATTGCTCCGCTACTTTGCAGCCTCGAATACCGTTCGTGCTGCATGCTGCCGGATCGCCATCTCCCTGATCGACCATGCTCCCAGCCCTGACCCTGCTTCTCGTTTGCCAGCTCCTGGGCGAAGTCGTCATCCGCGCCCTGGGTTTGCCGATTCCCGGCCCGGTGCTCGGCCTGCTCTTCCTCTTTCTTCTCCTCCTGGTGCGTGACGGCCCCAGCCCCGAATTGCGCAGCACGACACAAACCTTGCTGCAGCATCTGTCGCTCCTGTTCGTACCCGCCGGGGTCGGCGTGGTGCTCCATCTGCGCCTGATTCAGGAAGAATGGCTTGCCATTACCGTTGCGCTGTTTGCCAGCACGCTGCTGGCCATGCTGGTCACCGTCACGGTGATGCGTCTGGCGCAAAGCCGCCGGAAAGAAGCGCTATGAACCCGACGCCCTTGCACGAAATATGGGTCTATCTGGCTGCCTCGCCGCTCCTGGGTTTGACGCTCACCCTGCTGTCCTATCAGTTTGCCTACACCGTGTACCAACGCAGCGGTCGGCATCCGCTCGCCAATCCCGTGCTGGTCGCTGTCGCCTGCCTGGGCAGCTTGTTGTGGTTGAGCGGCACGAGCTACGAAACCTATTTTGCCGGCGCCCAGTTCGTGCATTTTCTCCTCGGCCCGGCCACCGTTGCCCTGGCGGTGCCGCTATATACGCATTTTCGTCAGGTGCGCCGCCTGCTCGGCCCTGTCGTCCTGGGCTTGCTCGCCGGCAGCAGCGTCGCCATCGTCAGCGCCGTCCTGATTGCCCGCGCCCTGGGAGCCAGCGCCGCGACACAGGCTTCGCTCGCGCCGAAGTCCGTCACCACGCCGATTGCCATGGGTATTGCCGAGAAAATCGGCGGACTGCCTTCCCTGACCGCAGTGCTGGTGATATTCACCGGCATCATCGGTGCCGTGATCGGCCCTTGGCTGTTGCAGCGCTTCGGCAGCAAGGATGCCGCCAGCAACGGCTTTGCCATCGGCATCGCGGCGCACGGCATCGGCACTGCCCGCGCTTTTCAACTCGACGAACAAAGCGGTGCCTTCGCTGCGCTCGCCATGGGTTTGAACGGCCTGTTCACTGCCGCCTTGCTGCCGGCCATCGCCCACTGGCTCCTGTAAGCAAAGTGCTATAGCGGGATGATGTCGGTATCCAGCAGGCTGGGCGAAAAACCGCCCTGCTGCCGCACTTCCTTGCGCCGCAGCATTTTTTCCTGCACCTGCGGCGGCAGTTCGGTGAACAGGATGAGGTTCTTTTTTATCAGCAGTTCGATGGTGTCTTCCAGCGCCCGCACGAACTCGCGGTCCAGTTCGTTGAGTTCGTTCTGCCGCCAGCGTTCATGAATGAACTGCAGCACCTCGGGGTCGTCGGCCTGAGCCGGTTCCCGCGCTGCATCGCAGGGCGTCGGGTGCAGTTCGCAGATCTCCCCCTGGGCATCACGAGCAACATAGAGCATGTTTTTTCCCCTCGAAGCATGAATTGCCGGCCAGTCTGCCGGAGCGCGCCAAACCCTGCAATTGCCCGGAAGGGCAGGCGGGCACGAATGCAGGACGAATGGCCTCAGTAATTGCGCACTGGCCCTTTGATCGGCATTTTCGGTTTGCCGTGGACAGTGGCCGGCGGTACCGGCGCGCCGCCCTTGAGTTTGCGGCTGTCGCCGGAAGTATTCTTGTCCTGCCCGATGATGCGCACCGATTGCTCATTCGGCTGCTGGCGTTTGGCGGTGATTTCCAGCGCCGTTGCCCGCTGGGCGGCGGGACGGTCCAGGCGTTCGCGGACGATGCGGGCGCGCTCGGCGGCAATCCGCCGGTCGATGCTGTCGGTGGCGTGCTGCCGCTCGCTCAGGGTCTTGCGCATGGCAAGCAGGGTTTCCAGTTCCGGACTCATGGTCAGCGAACGCTGGGCGGCGCCCCATTTTTCCTTGGGCTGATTGACCGCCGCCTGGAAGGTTTCCGGGTCGCTCACCAGACGCGCGATGTCCGTGCGATTGTTGCGCATGGCCCATTCCAGCGCGCCATCGCCCCAGTCGTTGCGCACGTCCACCCGTGCGCCGCGCGCGAGCAGGTTTTTGGCAAGATCGGCATGCCCTTCGTACACCGCCATCATCAGCACGCTGGAGCCGTTGGTGCTTTGCGCATCGATATCCGCGCCCTGCGCCAGCAGATAGTCGGCCACCGCCGCATGGCCGCCGAATACGGCGTAGTGCAGGGGTGACCACTGGCGCGGCGCGGTATTGACGCGCGCGCCGCGCTCCAGCAGCCAGCGCACGGCAGCCATCTGCCCGCGCAGGGCCGCCAGCGCCAGCGCCGTTTCACCGTTGGCGTTGCGCAGATCGAGATCTGCACCGCGCGACAAGAACAGGCGCATGAGTTCGGTATTGCCTTCCCAGGCACCGATCATCAGCCCGGAACCGATGCGGCTGCCAAGGAAATCGGGAGGCAGACCGGCATCGAGCCAAGCATTTGCCAGTTTCATATCCCCCAGTTCCATCTGGGTGCTGAAAGCGACCGGATCGGGCAATTTCACCTCGCCCGCGTCCCAGGGCGCCGCCCAGGCCGGGCAAATGAGGCACACCGCGATTATCATTGCGGCTTGCCGCCTTGTGCGCCACGTTCCAAGCCACGTTTTCAGCCAACCGTCCATCGCCGTCCTTTCCTGCCGATTTTCTTCCTGCGCTTTTTTCCACCGCGCCATCCGTTCCCGCCCTTTGCCCCTATTCTCTCATGCCGCGCCCGCTGCTTCGCTCTGACCTGCCGCCCGCCGGGCGCTTGCCGCTGGCGCTGTTCTGCTCCTTGCTGGCGCATGCCTTGGTGCTGCTTGCGCCGCCGGCCCTGACGCGTCCCCCGCCGGCCCCCAGGCCGCCACCCCTGCAAGCCCGGCTACAACCCCTGCCCGCCCCGCCGGCAGCCCCGGAATTGCGCTTGCCGGAGGAAACTCCGGCAGCCTCGGAAACAAGCACGCCGCCGCCCCGTCCGGAGAAAAAGAAAGCGCCGCCCCGCCCGAAAACATGGACGCAAAGCGTGCGCGAACAACTGGCGCGGCAGCAGGAAAGCGGCCAGTTCTATCCCGCCGAAGCCATCGCCCAAGGGCTGGAAGGCGAAGTGCTGGTGTACTTTGTGCTCGGTGCCGATGGCGACGTCGCCGCCGCGCGCGTCGAGGAAAGCAGCGGCCAGCCCTTGCTCGCCGCAGCCGCCGTGCGCGCCGTGCGGCGGCTGCGCGGCCTGCCCGGCGATGCGCCGCAGGAAGCCTTGCTGCCGGTGCGCTTCCGTTTACGCTGAAGAAAGCGCGACTTCGGCTGGCATCCAGGCAATGAGCGGCAGGGGCGCGCCCCACAGGCGCTCGATCTTGGCCGCCACCGCGGCCGGCTCGGCGCTGGTGCCAGCCAGCAAGCGGCCCTGCCCGCCGCCGGCGCGGCCTTCGTCCTGCAGGCGGCGCGTCAATTGGCGCGCCACCGCCGCCCCGGTATCCAGCAACTGCGTTCCCGGCGGCAGCCGCCGGGCAATTTCGGCGCTGGCCCAGGGGTAGTGGGTGCAGCCCAAAACCACGGTGTCGACGCCCTGCTGCGCCAAGGGCGTCACGTAGGCATCGAGCAGGGCCGCCACCTTGGCGGAGGCCGGGCCGTCGTTTTCGATGGCGTCGGCCAGCCCGGTGCACGCCTGGCTGAAAATCCGCTGCCCTTGCCCGTAGGTTGCCAGCAAGCGCTGAAAACGCTCGCTTTCCAGCGTGCGCCGGGTGGCGAGAACGCCGATCCGGCCATTGCGGCTCTTTTCCGTCGCCGGCTTGACGCCCGGCTCCAGGGCGATCACCGGCACATCGACAGCGGCGCGGATCGCTTCCGCGGCCACCGCGCTGGCCGTATTGCAGGCGATCACCAGCGCCTTGGCCCCGGCTTGCTGCAAGGATAGTGCAATCGCCAGACAGCGCGCCCGCAGAAAATCGGCGGGACGTTCGCCGTAGGGGAAATAGCGGGTGTCGGCGAAGTAGAAGAAATCTTCCTCCGGCAGCTGCGCGCGCAAGGCGCGCAGGACGGTCAGACCGCCGAAACCGGAATCGAAAACGGCCACCGGAGCGTGCAGCGCATGGCTGGAAAAATTCAAGCGCGCACTCCCCGGCGACCCATTTTGCAGCCGCTTACTGCGCGGCCTGACACTTTTTCATGAAGGAATTCTTGGCTGCGCCGGCAAGCGGTTTGCCGTTCTTGTCGATGGCCTGCGTGGTGCAGGCTTCGCGCTGGCATTTCTTCATGAACGAACTTTTGGCGGCCCCGGCCAGCAGCTTGCCGTTCTTGTCCACCGCCTGCGCCTCGCATTCACTGGCGGCCAGCGCCGGGCCGCTGGCGAAGAGGGCTACGGCGAGCAGGGCGAAAATCTTTTTCATGGTCAGTCTCCATTGTTCAGAAAGTGGAAAGCCGAAAGAGGAAAACCCCCTGTGGCGGGGGCGTTCATTTTACGTCGGGCGCACCCGTTTTACATGCGCGCGATCATCGCCGCTCCGAAACCGGAGCAGGACAGTTCTTCCGCGCCGTCCATCAGGCGGGCGAAATCGTAAGTCACCTGCTTGTCGCCGATGGCGGCCTCCATCGAGCGGATGACCAGATCGGCGGCTTCCTTCCAGCCCAGGTGGCGCAACATCATTTCGGCGGACAGGATGAGCGACCCCGGATTGACCTTGTCCAGCCCGGCATATTTCGGCGCCGTGCCGTGCGTCGCCTCGAACACCGCGTAGGTATCGGAAATGTTCGCCCCCGGCGCGATGCCGATGCCGCCCACCTGCGCGGCCAGCGCGTCGGAGATGTAATCGCCGTTCAGGTTGGTGGTGGCGATCACGTCGTATTCCGCCGGGCGCAGCAGGATCTGTTGCAGGAAGGCGTCGGCAATCGCATCCTTGATGACGATTTCACGCCCGGTTTTCGGGTTTTTCAGGCGGCACCACGGCCCGCCGTCAATCGGCTCGGCCCCGAATTCCTCGCGCGCCACCTGATAGCCCGTGTCGCGGAACAGCCCCTCGGTGAATTTCATGATGTTGCCCTTGTGCACCAGCGTCACCGACTTGCGGTCGTTGTCGATGGCGTACCTGATGGCGGCGCGCACCAGACGGGCGGTGCCATCCACCGAAACCGGCTTGATGCCGATGCCGGAGGTTTCCGGGAAACGGATCTTGCGCACGCCCATTTCCTGCTGCAGGAAAGCGACCACCTTCTTCACGCCCTCGGAACCCGCCGCCCATTCGATGCCGGCGTAGATGTCCTCGGTGTTCTCGCGGAAGATCACCATGTCGGTCAGTTCCGGGTTTTTCAGCGGCGACGGCACGCCCTTGAAATAGCGCACCGGACGCACGCACTGATACAGATCGAGCTCCTGGCGCAGCGCCACGTTAAGCGAGCGGATGCCGCCGCCTACCGGCGTCGTCATCGGCCCCTTGATCGACACCGCGTATTCCTTCAGCGCATCGAAGGTTTCCTTGGGCAGCCACTCGTCCGGGCCGTAGAGGCGCACCGATTTCTCGCCGGCGAACACCTCCATCCAGTGAATCTTCTTCTTGCCGCCGTAAGCCTTGGCCACCGCCGCGTCGATCACCTCGATCATGACCGGCGTGATGTCGATGCCGATGCCGTCGCCCTCGATGAAGGGAATGATCGGATTGTCCGGCACCGGCTGGCCGGGAACGATTTTTGCGCCGCCTTGCGGAACCTTGATATGGGAAGTCATGGCAACTCCTTGTTGATTTTGTCGAGCGGGAGCGGCATCGAGCGACGCGCCCCGACCTGTGGCCGCTTGTCTGTGATTTGTCTCCGACGGCCAGCGTGAAACATTATGGGGAAATATTGCAGCAAAAGGAATGCGCCAAAGCAAATCCGCGGCGGCGTGTTTTCCCCGGAACCATTCCCTCTTTCCCGCCTCGAAACCGGCAATGACATTGGAGCATCCCATGCCGCACGATACCGAAGCCAAACCTGCCGCCCCGCCCGCTTGGCGCAAACCGCCGCCGTCGCCGCTGCTCAAGGGCACGGCGGAAAAAATCCTCGACCTGCGCCGCTGGACGCCGCGCCTGTTCTCCTTCCGCCTCACCCGCCCCGCCGCCTTCCGCTTCCAGCCGGGGCAGTTCGCCCGCCTCGGCGTGGACGGTCAGCTGGGCAGCACGATCTGGCGGCCTTATTCGATGGTTTCGGCGGATTACGACGAGCATCTGGATTTCTTCTCCATCCAGGTGCCGGACGGCGCTTTCACCTCGCGGCTGGCCAAGCTCAGCGTGGGCGACACGGTGTACGTGGAGAAAATCGCCTACGGCTATCTCACCACCAGCCGTTTCGTCGGCGGCAAAGCCCTGTGGCTGCTCGCCACCGGCACCGGCATCGCGCCTTTTCTCTCCATCCTGCACGACCCGGCGGTGTGGGCGCAGTACGCGCACATCGTCCTCGCCTACAGCGTGCGGGAAGCGGCCGACCTCGCCTATCGGGACGAGATTGCCGCCTTGCCGCGACATCCGCTGTGGGCGGAACACGGCCACAAGCTGCATTTCGTTCCCATCGTCACGCGGGAAAGCTTGCCGGGCGTGTTATCGCAGCGCCTGGACGCTGCCATCGCCGACGGCAGCCTGGAAACCGCCGCCCGCCTGCCGCTGGACGACGACGCCCGCATCCTGCTCTGCGGCAACCCGCAAATGCTCGACGACGTGCGCGCCGCCCTCGCCGCCCGCAATCTGCGCCCCGACCTCGGTCGCGCGCCGGGTCATTTTGCGACGGAGAATTACTGGTAGATCGAAATTTGCCGGTCAAACGTTGCGCAGCAGAATCTTCGAGCGCCGTTGCCAGTTGTACATTTCCTTTTTCGCAGCCGGCAGGTCGTCCACCGTCCCCAGCTTGAAGCCGCGCTCGACGAACCAGTGTTCGGTACGGGTGGTCAGCACGAACAGGCGCTTGATGCCGGCCTGGCGGGCGCGGCGGAGGATGCGTTTCATGAGTTGTTCGCCATAGCCCCATTCGCGGTGGTCGGGATTGACGGCGAGGCAGGCGAGTTCGGCTTCTTCTTCGGCGTGCTGGTAGAGCGCGGCGCAGCCGACGATGATGCCGTCGTGCAGCATGATGGAGAAACGCTCGATTTCCTGTTCCAGCAGTTCGCGCGGGCGATGCACCAGGATGCCTTCCTGCTCCATCGGCTCGATCAGGGCGATCAGCGCCGGGATGTCGTCGGCCTTGGCTTCGCGCATGTTTTCCAGCGATTCGCGGGTCACCACCGTGCCGACGCCGTCGTGGGTGAACAACTCGCGCAAGAGCGCCCCGTCCTGCTCGTAGCCGATCAGGTGCACGCGGCCCACGCCGGCGCGGCTGGCGCGCACGGTGCAGGGCAGGTAGCGGCACATGTCGGGGGTCAGCCAGTCGGCAGCGGCGAGCAGTTTGGCGGCTTCGTCGGCGGTCAGTTCGTCGAGCAGCTCGCCCTTCTTGTCAGTGACGCCGGCGCTGTCGGTGAGATAGACGAGCTTGTCGGCCTTGAGGGCGACGGCCACGGCTTCGGCCACTTCTTCCATTTGCAGGTTGAAGATTTCGCCGGTCAGCGACGGCCCTTCGCAGTTGAGCAGCACGATGTTGCCCAGGCCGAGCTGGGCGACGATGCCTTCGGCGTCGACCTTGCGCACCTTGCCGGCATACTGCATGTCGATGCCGTCGAGCACGCCGATCGGCTGGCCGTTGATGAAATTGCCGCCGATGACGCGGATGCGGCTGTTGGCCATCGGCGTGTTGGGCAGCCCTTGCGACAAGAGCGCCTCGATCTTCAGGAACACGCTGCCCACCGCATCGAGCACGCAGGTCAGGCTTTCCGCGTCGGTGACGCGGTAGCCCCGGTGGTAGTGCGATTCGATGCCTTTTTCGCGCAATGCTTCCTCGATCTGCGGTCGCGCGCCATGCACCAGCACCAGACGGATGCCCAAGCTGACCAGCAGATTGGCGTCGTAAGCCAGGGTCTTGATGAATTCGCTGCCGATCGCCTTGCCGCCGAAGGCGAGCACGAAGGTCTTGCCGCGAAAGGCGTTGATGTAGGGCGTCACCTCGCGAAACCAGGTGACGAAATGCTGATCGTAGGGCGTGTCGCTCATTTTTTGCTGTTTTCCGCTAGGTTCAGGGTGTTTTCGATGCGCTCGCAGACGGTGCGCAGCACCTTGATGCGGGCGAAATTCTTGTCATTGGCTTCCACCAGCGTCCACGGCGCGCTGTCGGTGGAGGTGCGGTCGACCATGTCGCAGGCGGCCAGCGCGTAATCATCCCACTTTTCGCGGTTGCGCCAGTCCTCGGCGGTGATCTTGAAACGCTTGAAATCGGTTTGCTCGCGCTCCTGGAAACGGCGCAGTTGCTCGTCGGCGGAAATCTGCAACCAGAATTTCACCACCAAGGCACCGTCGTCTTCCAACTGATCCTCGAAATCGTTGATTTCGGCATAGGCGCGCAGCCAATCTTCCTCCTTGCAGAAGCCTTCGACCCGCTCGACCAGCACCCGCCCGTACCAGGAACGGTCGAAAATCGTCACCCGCCCGGTGCGCGGCACATGCCGCCAGAAGCGCCAGAGATAGGGTTGCGCGCGCTCTTCCTCGCTCGGCGCGGCAATCGGCACGATCTGGTAATGGCGCGCGTCCATCGCGGCGGCCAGCCGACGGATGCTGCCGCCCTTGCCGGCGGCGTCGGAGCCTTCGAACACCAGCACCAGGGAATAGCGGCTGGTGAAGCGCGGATCGCGCAGGAGTTCGGACAGACGCGCCTGATAACGCGCCAGCAGGCGCTCATATTCCTTTTTGCCCAGGTTTTGCGTGAGGTCGAGTTCGCCCAGCACGCTGCGCTTGTCCACCGCATGATGCACCGGCGGCGCGACCGGCACCGGCAGCACCGGCTGTTTCAGGCGGCGCTGCATGGCATCGCGGATCACCCTGCCGACAGTGAGCGAGCGGTAGGCGTCATCGGTGCCTTCGACGATGATCCACGGGGCTTTGGCGGTGTTGGTGACGCGCAAGACGTGGCCCGCCACCGTCTGCAACTGTTTGTAGGTCTTTTGCCGGGCGTAGACTTTCCTGCTCACCCGCCAGGCGGTTTGCGGATTGCTTTCCAGCATCTTCAGGCGTTTCTTCTGCGCCTCGCGCGACAGATGGAACCAGAATTTGAGCACCAGAGCGCCCTCGTTCACCAGCATGGCCTCGAAGCGGTTGATTTCCTCCAGCCGCTCGGCGAGTTCGGCCCGCCCCATGTCGCCGCTGATGCGCTCGGCAATCGGCTGCGAATACCAGGAACCGGCGAAGATACCGGCCTTGCCCTTGGGCGGCAAGGCGCGCCAGTAGCGCCACATGTAGGGACGCTCGCGTTCCTCGTCGCTCGGCTCGGCAAAGGCGAGCGTCGAGATGTGGCGCGGATCCATCCACGAATACAGCAGATTGATGGTTTCGCCCTTGCCGCTGCCATCCACCCCGGAAATCAGGATGATGACCGGGAACGCCTTCTGCGCCAGCACCTCGTACTGAATATCCAGCAATTCCGCCCGCAGACGCGGCGCTTCGGCCTTGAATGCGTCTTTGTCGATGTGATGCCCCAGTTCTGCCGATTCAAACATCCTCGCTCCCCCCGTTGTTCCAACGTCTCTCTACCAATCGCCCCACATCGCCTGCAGTGCCGCCAGCGCCGCCAGCCCGGCGGTTTCCGTGCGCAGGACGCGCGGCCCCAGGCGCACCGCCTGAAAACCGGCTTGTTCCGCCGCGATGATTTCCTGCGGATCGAGGCCGCCTTCGGCACCGATCAATAACTGAATCTGCGGCTGGCGCGGCACTTCAGGCAAAGACCTCTCGCGCAAAGGCAGTTCACGCAAAGTCAGCGCCGCCCCCGGCGCCAGCACCAGGCGCAGGGTACCCGGGGCCGGACGCGCCAGCCACTGATCCAGCCGCGCCAAGGGCGCCACCAGCGGCACCTGATTGCGTCCGCACTGCTCGCAGGCCGCCGCTGCCACTCCCTGCCAGTGCGCCACCCGCCTGCCGGCGCGCTCGCCCGCCAGTTTCAGCACGCTGCGCCGGCTTTCCACCGGCACGATGGCGCGCACCCCCAACTCCACCGCCTTCTGGATGGTGAAATCCATCTTGTCGCCGGCTTGCAGGGCTTGCACCAGGGTGATGTCCAGATTCGATTCGCGCTCGATGTCCTGCCACGCCCCCAACTCGGCCCAGGCGCGATCCTTCTCGATACGGACGAGCCGCGCCGGGTATTGCCCACCGCGCCCGTCGAACAAAATCAGCGGTGCGTCCGGCGTCAGGCGCAGCACGCGCACGGCATGGCGCGCCACCGGCGCGGGCAATTCGACCTGGGCGGCAGGAACCAGTGCTTCGCGGCAGTAGAAACGAGGCGCATTCTGGAGAGCATTCATCCTGCTATTATGCGGCAGCATCCCCGTACTCGCAGACAATGACGTACAAGAGCAAAACAAAAGGAGCGGCAGATGGCAGCTTTGCAACCCCCCGTTTGCGATTTCGGTGCCCGCGCACCGGATTTTGCCCTGCCCGGCACCGACGGCAGCATCTGGACACGCGCCGATTGCTGCGGTCCCCGAGGGCTGCTGGTGATGTTCATCTGCAACCACTGCCCTTATGTGCAGGCCGTGATCGAGCGCATCGTCCGCGACTGCCGCGAGCTTGCCGAACTGGGTATCGGCAGCGTGGCGATCATGAGCAACGACACCGACGCCTACCCGGATGACAGTTTTCCCAACATGCAGCGCTGGGCACAGGAACTTAACTTTCCCTTTCCTTATCTGATCGACAGCGAACAAACCGTGGCCCGGGCTTATGGCGCGGTGTGCACGCCGGATTTCCTGGGCTACAACGCCGCGCTGGAATTGCAGTATCGCGGACGTCTCGATGCCTCGGGACGCCAAACTGCCGCCGCCGATGCCGAGCGCGAGTTGTTTGCCGCCATGCGCGACATTGCAAGCCATGGGCGCGGGCCGCAACAGCAACATGCCTCGATCGGCTGCTCGATCAAATGGCGCGAAAACTGACCCGACACAATGTTTCGATCTGCACTTTCCGCTATGATCCGCCCCCAGTCGTTATTTTCGCCGTTTTACATACCGTCTCACCCAGCGCTTCGCCCATGAACCCAATGCCCCCCAGCTCCGACATGCTCCACCTGCACCTGGCTTACCTGCAGGCGGTAGTGGCCAGCATGGCGCAGGGCATCAGCGTGTTTGACCAGAACCTGCGTTTGCGCGTCTGGAACACCCGTTTCATCGAAGTGCTCGGGCTGCCGCCGGAAATCGTCGTCGAAGGCGTGGACTTTGCCGATCTCATCCGCATTCCCGCCGAGCGCGGCGAATACGGCGCCGGCAACCCGGACGACTACGTCCGCGAAATCTGCGCCCTGGCGCGCCAATTCCTGCCCCACCGTTTCGAGCGCTCCCGCCCCGGTGGGCGCACCCATCTGGTGCAGGGCGAGCCGCTCATGCTCGATGGACAACTGGCCGGCTTCATCACCACTTACACCGACATCAGCGAACAAAAGGCCGCCACGGCGGCCCTGCAGGCGCAACACGAACTTCTGGAAGCCGTGATCGAATCGGTACCCTGCGGCATCTCGATGTTCGACAAGGATTTCCGCCTGCAAATCGCCAACGCCCGTTTTCGCGAATTACTCGATATTCCGCAAGATTTTTTTGCCGGCCCCACACCCAGCCTGGCCGACTTTTACCGCTTCAACGCCGAACGCGGCGAATACGGCCCGGGCGACCCGCAAACCATCGTGCGCCACATGCTGCTGCGGGCGCAACAGCACACGCCGCACCACTTCGAACGCACCCGTCCCAACGGCCAGACGCTCGACGTGCGCGGCCGCCCCATGGCCGACGGCGGGTTGGTCACGATCTATACCGACATTTCCGACCGTGTCGCCAGCGCCGAAAAGGAGCAACTGGCACAGGTCGTCTTCAACCACACGCCGGCCGGAATTTTCGTCACCGACGAAACCTTCTGCGTCGTTTCCGCCAATCCTTCCGCCGCTGCCATGACAGGTCATGCGCTGGATCAGATACCCGGCAGCCAGGTTTTCGACTTCATCGACAGCACCACCTCCTGGCAACAGCACGAACTGCGTACCGCGCTCAAACTGCATCACGCATGGCGCGGTGAAATCGCCATTCGCCGCCACAACGGCTCCGCCTTTCCGGCCAGCCTGCGCATCAAGCAGGTGGAAGAGCACATCAACGGCGTGCCGCATCGCTACATCTGGATTTTTGCCGACATCACCGAGCGCAAGGAAAGCGAAGCGCGCATGCAGCACATCGCGCAACACGACCCGCTCACCGGCCTGCCCAACCGCCTGGCGCTGCTCACCCGCCTCGGCCAGCTGCTGCCGGAAGCCCGCCGCCACAACTGGCGGATCGGCATCATGTTCATCGATCTGGATCGCTTCAAGATCATCAACGACACCCTGGGACACCAGGTCGGCGACCAGTTGCTGCGCGAAGTCGCCACCCGCCTGAGCACGGTCATCCGCGAAACCGATTTCGTCGCCCGTCTGGGCGGCGACGAATTCGTCATCGTCCTGCCCGGCATTTCCTCGCCGGCGGACGCCGCGCTGGTCGCCAGCAAGGTGGTGAACAGCCTGAGCACGCCCATCATCACGGAAGAACACGAGCTGCACACCAGCCCCTCGATCGGTATCAGCCTCTTCCCCGATGACGGCAGCGACAGCCACGACGTGCTGAAAAACGCCGACACCGCGATGTACCACGCCAAATCCGCCGGGCGTAACAACTACCAGTTCTTCGCCCCGAACATGAATCAGGTGGCGCTGGAGCGCATGGATATCGAGCGCAAGCTGCGCCGCGCCGTCAGCAATCAGGAATTCGCCCTGCAATTCCAGCCGCAGTTCGATACCGCCAGCGGCATGCCGACCGGCGTCGAAGCCTTGCTGCGCTGGCACCATCCGGTCGACGGCGTGATCCCTCCCGACCGTTTCATCCCGATTACCGAGGAAACCGGCCTCATCGTCGAAATCGGCGATTGGGTGTTGCACACGGCCTGCCGCGAAGTCAAGCGCTGGATCGACAGCGGTCTGGCCCCGCTGCGCATCGCCATCAATGTCTCCACCCGCCAGTTGCGGCGGCGCGATTTCTGCGAGATCGTCGCTGGCGTGCTGGCCGAATCCGGCCTGCCACCGGAATTGCTGGAACTGGAAATCACCGAGAGCGCGGTGATGGAAAACCCGGAAGAAGCCACCCTGATCCTCGCCCGCCTGGGACGCATGGGCATCAACCTTGCCATCGACGATTTCGGCACCGGCTATTCCTCGCTCGCCTACCTGAAACTCTTCCCCATCGACCGCCTGAAGATCGACCGCTCCTTCGTGCGCGACATCGAGCACGACCTGAACGACCGCGCCATCGCTTTCGGCACCATCGCGCTGGCGCATTCGCTCGGCCTCAAAGTGATCGCCGAAGGCGTGGAAACCGACGACCAGCTCGAACTGTTGCGCAGCAACGGCTGCGACGAAGTGCAAGGCTATCTGTTCAGCAAACCCCTGAACGGCCCAGCCGCCTTCAGCTTCCTGCACACGCACCGGCAAGGCGGTTAAAATCCGCGCTTTCCCCGTTTTGTGGAGCCTTGCATGGCGCGCCCGACCTTATCCCGCTATCTCGTCGAAGAACACCGCTGCGCCGGCTGCGTGCCGTCCGACCTCAATTTCCTGATCAAGATCGTCGCCCGCGCCTGCCTGCACATTTCGGTTGCCATCGGCAAGGGTGGCCTCGGCGACGTGCTGGGCGAAGCGGGCAGCGACAACGTGCAGGGCGAGGCGCAGAAGAAGCTGGACGTGCTGTCCAACGAAATCCTGCTCGAAGCCAACGAATGGGGCGGCTATCTCGGCGCCATGGCCTCCGAGGAAATGGAACTGCCGCATCTGGTACCCAACCGCTTCCCCAGGGGCAAGTACCTGCTCACTTTCGATCCGCTGGACGGCTCCTCCAACATCGACGTCAACGTCTCCATCGGCACCATCTTCTCGGTGCTGAAATGCCCGGACAACGCCGACCTCTCCACCCCGGAAGCCGCCCGTCTGGCCTTCCTGCAACCCGGCACGGCGCAGGTCGCCGCCGGCTACGCGCTCTACGGCCCGACCACTTTGCTGGTCTTGAGCGTCGGGCGCGGCGTCGCCATGTTCACGCTCGACCGCGAGCACGGCCAGTTCCTGCTCACCCAGGAAAACATGCAGATTCCGGCGCAGACCAAAGAATTCGCCATCAACATGTCCAACCAGCGTTTCTGGGAAGCGCCGGTACAGCGCTACGTCAGCGAAATGCTGGCCGGCAGGGAAGGCCCGCTGGGCAAGGATTACAACATGCGCTGGGTGGCCTCGATGGTGTCCGACGTGCACCGCATCATGACGCGCGGCGGTATCTTCATGTACCCGATGGACGAAAAAGTCCGCGCCCAGGGCGGCAAGCTGCGCCTGATGTACGAAGCCAACCCGATGGCCTTCCTCGTCGAACAGGCGGGCGGCGCGGCCACCACGGGCCGCCAGCGCATCCTCGACATCGCCCCGCACGACCTGCACCAGCGCGTGCCGGTCATCCTCGGCACGAAGGAAGAAGTGGAACGGGTGACGGGCTACCACGCTGACTGAAACCTTGGTATTCACCGTAGATACGCGGAAAACGCAGAGGAAACCTTATGTCTTTCTCCGCGATTCTCTGTGCCCTCTGCTCCTCTGCGGTAAGGTTTTAACCAAGCGCAGCCTATCCAACGCCCCCCTTTTTCGCCGATAATTCCGGTTTTTCAGCAGGCTGGGCTTCCGGATCATGAGCGTCTGTCTTCCCCCCAAATTCACTCCCCTGACCAATGCCATCCGGGCGCTGGCCATGGATGCCGTGCAACAGGCCAATTCCGGCCACCCGGGCGCGCCGATGGGCATGGCCGAAATCGCCGAAGTGCTGTGGCGGCGTCATCTGCGCCACAATCCGGCCAATCCGCAGTGGGCCGACCGCGACCGCTTCGTGCTCTCCAACGGCCACGGCTCGATGCTGATCTACGCCCTCTTGCACCTCACCGGCTACGATCTTTCCATCGACGACCTGAAGAATTTCCGCCAGCTGCACGCCAGGACGCCAGGCCATCCGGAATACGGCTATGCGCCGGGCGTCGAGACCACCACCGGGCCGCTCGGCCAGGGCATCACCAACGCCGTCGGCTTCGCGCTGGCGGAAAAAGTGCTGGCCGCCGAGTTCAACCGCCCCGGCCATGCCATCGTCGATCACCACACCTACGTTTTCATGGGCGACGGCTGCCTGATGGAAGGCGTCTCGCACGAAGCCTGCTCGCTCGCCGGCACGCTCGGCCTCTCCAAGCTGATCGCCTTCTGGGACGACAACGGCATTTCCATCGACGGCCACGTCGAAGGCTGGTTCACCGACGACACGCCGAAGCGCTTCGAAGCCTACGGCTGGCACGTCATCGCCAACGTCGACGGGCATGACGCCGAAGCCATCGAAAAGGCGCTGATCGCCGCCCGCGCCGAAACCGGCAAGCCGAGCCTGATCTGCTGCAAGACCATCATCGGCGCCGGTTCGCCCGGCAAGCAGGGCAGCCACGACTGCCACGGCGCGCCGCTCGGCAAGGACGAAATCACCGCCGCCCGCGAATACATCGGCTGGAACCATCCGCCGTTCGAGATCCCCGGCGAGGTCTATGCCGCCTGGAACGGCAAGGCGCGCGGCGCGGCTTTCGAGGAAAACTGGCAGCGCCGCTTTGCCGATTACCGGGCCGCCTTCCCGGAACTGGCCGCCGAATTCGAGCGCCGCGTCATCCGGGGCGAACTGCCCGCCACCTGGGAAGCCACCAAGGCCGCCTATCTCGGCGCCTGCCGCGACAAGGCCGAGAACATCGCCACCCGCAAGGCTTCGCAGAACGCCATCGCCGCGCTGGTGCCGGCGGTGCCGGAAATCTTCGGCGGCTCGGCCGATCTGGCCGGTTCCAACCTGACTTTCGTCAAGGGCAGCAAGGGCATCACCCGCGCCGAGGGCGGCAACTACTGCCACTACGGCGTGCGCGAATTCGGCATGACGGCGATTGCCAACGGCATCGCGCTGCACGGCGGCCTGATTCCCTACACCGCCACCTTCCTCGTTTTCTCGGACTACGCGCGCAACGCCATCCGCATGGCGGCACTGATGAAGCAGCGGCAGATCATGGTGTACACTCATGATTCCATCGGTCTCGGCGAGGACGGCCCGACGCACCAGCCGGTCGAACACATCCCCAGCCTGCGCATCATTCCGAATCTCGACGTCTGGCGTCCGGCGGATGCCACCGAAACGGCCATCGCCTGGACGAGCGGCATCGAGCGCACCGACGGCCCGACCCTGCTCGCCCTGTCGCGGCAGAACTTGCCGACGGTGACGCAAAACGTCGGCGATGCCGACATCGCCCGCGGCGGCTACGTGCTGTCCGACGCCGCCGACGCCAAAGCCGTGCTGATCGCCACCGGCTCCGAAATCAAGCTGGCGCTCGACGCGCAAGCCGCGCTGGCCGCCGAGGGCATCGCGGTGCGCGTGGTGTCGATGCCATGCAGCAACATCTTCGACCGCCAGGACAAGGCCTATCAGCTTGCCGTGCTGGGCGGCCCGCTGCCGCGTCTGGCCATCGAAGCGGCGCACCCGGATTTCTGGCGCAAATACGTTGGCCTGCATGGCGACGTGCTCGGCATCGACCACTTTGGCGAATCGGCCCCGGCCAACCAGTTGTTCGAGCTGTTCGGCTTCACCGTCGCCAACGTCGTTGCCAAGACAAAGGCGCTGCTGTCCTGATTTCACACCACCTGCACAGAGGAATCCATCCATGACTATCAAGGTTGCCATCAACGGTTTCGGTCGCATCGGGCGCTGCACGCTACGCGCCATTTACGAACAGGGTCTGCAGAACGAATTCGACGTCGTCGCCATCAACGCCTCCGGCGATCTGGCGACCAACGCCCACCTGCTCAAGTACGACACCACGCATGGCCGTTTCACGACGCCGGTGGCAACCGAAGGCGAGAACTGCATCGTCATCGACGGCAAGAAAATCCCCTTCTACTCCACCAAGAACCCGAAAGACATCGACTGGGCGAAGTACGGCGTCGACCTGCTGCTCGAATGCACCGGCGCCTACACCACCAAGGCCAAGGCGCAGGCGCTGCTCGACCAGGGCGCGAAGCGCGTGCTGATTTCCGCGCCGGGCGGCGACGACGTGGACACCACCATCGTCATGGGCGTCAACGAAAACGCACTGAAAGCCGGCATGACCGTGGTTTCCAACGCTTCCTGCACCACCAACTGCCTGGCCCCGGTCGCCAAGATCCTGTCCGACGCCATCGGCATCAAATCCGGCCTGATGACCACGGTACATGCCTACACCAACGACCAGGTAACGGTCGACGTGCGCCACAAGGATCTGCGCCGCGCCCGCGCCGCCGCCGCCAACATCATCCCGACCAAGACCGGCGCGGCCAAGGCCGTCGGTCTGGTGTTGCCGCAACTGGTCGGCAAGTTCGACGGCTTCGCGCTGCGCGTGCCGACCATTAACGTCTCTCTGGTCGATCTCACCTTCACCGCCGAACGCGAAACCACCAAGGATGAAATCAACGCCCTGATGAGCGCCGCCGCCAACGGCCCGCTCAAGGGCATCATGGCGGTGAACGACGAGCCGCTGGTGTCGTCCGACTTCAACCACACCACCGTTTCCTCCACCTTCGACGCCACGCAGACGCGGGTGCTGAAAGCCGCCGACGGCTCGACGCTGGTCAAGGTGCTGGCCTGGTACGACAACGAGTGGGGCTACTCCTGCCGCATGCTCGACGCCGCACGCGCCTGGATGAACGCCCGCTGAAACCCTTTTTCTCCCCGGAAATGCCCCGTGTCCTGCACGGGGCATTTCTTCTTTTACGGCGCATTCGCGCCACAACCTGCACGACCATCACCACCACCGCGAGGAAACTCATCATGGCCAAACCCTGTTTGCCCTGCCGTCCCCCCGACTCCCTTCAACTCAACATCTGAAAGAACCATCATGCGTCAAGAAAGTGATTTCCTGGGTTCCAAGAACCTGCCCGACGATGCCTACTGGGGCGTACATGCCGAGCGCGCCGTCGAAAACTTCCCCATCAGCGGCCAGACCGTGGCCGAAATGCCCAACCTGATCCGCGCCTACGCCTACGTCAAGAAGGCCGCCGCCCACGCCAACCTGAGCATGGGCATGATCGATGCGACACAGTGCGACGCCATTTCCCAGGCGTGCGACGATGTCGCCAGCGGCAAATACGACGCCCATTTCGTCACCGACGTGATCCAGGGCGGTGCCGGCACCTCGACCAACATGAACGCCAACGAGGTGATCGCCAACCGCGCCCTGGAAATCCTCGGTCTGGAAAAAGGGCGCTACGACGTGATTCACCCGAACGACCACGTCAACGCCTCGCAAAGCACCAACGACTCCTACCCGACAGCCGTCAAGCTGGCGACCTGGTACGGCATCCAGGAACTGCTCAAGGCGCTGGCGGCGCTACGCGGCGCTTTCCAGGCCAAGGCTGATGAATTCAAGGACATTCTGAAAATTGGCCGCACCCAGTTGCAAGATGCCGTGCCGATGACGCTGGGCCAGGAATTCACCGCTTTCGTCTCGATGATCGCCGACGATGAAAAACGCCTCGCCGCATCGGCCAGCCTGCTGTGCGAAATCAACATGGGCGGCACCGCCATCGGTACCGGCATCAACGCGCCCGTCGGTTATGCCGACGCCGTTACCGCCAGGCTTGCCGAATTCTCCGGCGTGCCGGTGGTCAAGGCCGCCGACATGATTGCCGCCACCGGCGATACCGGCGCTTTCGCCGACATCTCCGGCATTCTGAAACGCATCGCCGTCAAGCTGTCCAAGATCAGCAACGACCTGCGCCTGCTCTCCGCCGGCCCGCAAGCCGGCGTCGGCGACATCAGGCTGCCGGCGCGTCAGGCCGGTTCCTCGATCATGCCGGGCAAAGTCAATCCGGTGATCCCGGAAGTGATGAATCAGGTCTGCTTTGAAGTGATCGGCAACGACGTCGCCATCACCATGTGCGTCGAAGCCGGCCAGTTGCAGCTGAACGCCTTCGAGCCGCTGATGGCCTGGTCGCTGCACAAGAGCCTCAAGCACCTCGCCAACGCCTGTCGCACCTTGCAGGTCAATTGCGTGGAAGGCATCGAAGCCAACACGGCCCTGCTCGAATCGCGCATCGCCGAATCGGTGACGCTAGTCACTGCACTCAACCCGCTGATCGGCTACGAAAAATCGGCGAAAATCGTCAAGACCGCGATGGCCAGCGGCAAGCCGATTGCCATCGTCGCCGAGGAACTCGGCATCATGGAGCAGGCCAGGCTGAAATCCCTGCTGGTTGCCGAAAAACTCACCGTACCGGGCGCGCTGGGCAACTGATCCCACCCCGCCACGACACCGAGGGCCTTCATGCGAAGGCCTTTTTTGTTGCCAGGCCGTCCCCAGGTAAAAACACCCCACGGGGACAGCGACCCGCGCAGCGGAGGCTCATGGGGGCCTTTTTTGTGACTGCGATCACTCCCCCACCCATCGCAAACACCGGCTTTCAGTTACAATTCAAGGTTTTGGAGAATCCCATGCCGATTTACGAATATCGCTGTGCGGCCTGCGGTGTTCACAAGGAACACTTGCAGAAAATGAACGCCGCCGCCCTCACCACCTGCCCTGAATGCGGCGCGGAAGCCTACAGCAAGCAGCTTTCCGCCGCCGGTTTCCAGTTGAAGGGCAATGGCTGGTACGCCACCGATTTCAAGGGCGGCAGCAAGCCTGCGGCTCCGCCGCCGTGCCAGACCGGCGAAAGCGGTTGCGCCGCCTGCCCGGCCAGCCAAGCGTCGGCCTGAATTCATGCTCAAACGCTACTTCCTCACCGGGCTGCTGATCTGGGTGCCGCTGGTCATCACCGTCTGGGTGCTGTCGCTCATCGTCGATACGCTGGATCAGTCGCTACGCCTCCTGCCCGACGCGGTGCACCCGAAGAACCTGATCGGCTTTTCCCTGCCCGGCGTCGGCGCGTTGCTGACGCTCGGCATGATCCTGCTCACCGGCCTGCTCGCCACCAACATCATCGGGCAGAAGCTGGTCGATTGGTGGGACAAGCTCCTGTCGCGCATCCCGGTGGTGAATTCGCTGTACAAGGCCGTCAAGCAGGTTTCCGACACGCTGCTCGCGCCCAACGGCAACGCCTTTCGCAAGGCGCTGCTGGTCGAATATCCGCGCCGCGACGCGTGGACCATTGCCTTCCTGACCGGCGCGCCGGGCGGCGACATCCGCAATCACCTCGACGGCGAATTCGTCAGCGTCTATGTGCCGACCACGCCCAACCCGACTTCCGGTTTCTTCCTCATACTGCCGCGCGCCGACGTGGTGGAACTCGACATGAGCGTCGACGAGGCGCTCAAGTACATCATTTCGATGGGCGTCGTAGCCCCGCCGCCGCGCCCCTACAAAACCATACCGGCAAAGACGCCCACCCCCGCGTCCGATTCTGCGCCCAAACCCGCCTCTTAATCCAAGACACACAACCAACGGAATTCCCATGCGTACCCATTACTGCGGACAACTCAACGCTTCCCTCGACGGCCAGATGGTCACCCTGTGCGGCTGGGCGCATCGCCGCCGCGACCACGGCGGCGTCATCTTCATCGACCTGCGCGACCGCGACGGCCTGGCCCAGATCGTCTGCGACCCGGATCGCGCCGACGCCTTCACCATCGCCGAATCGGTGCGCAACGAGTTCTGCCTCAAGATCACCGGCAAGGTGCGCCCGCGCCCGGCCGGCACCACCAATGCCAACCTCGCTTCCGGCGAAATCGAAGTGCTCTGCCACGAGATCGAGGTGCTCAACCCCTCGGTGACGCCCCCCTTCCAACTGGACGACGAAAACCTGTCGGAGAACGTGCGCCTCACCCACCGCGTCATCGACCTGCGCCGCCCGCAGATGCAGAACAACCTGCTCTTGCGCTACAAGACGGCGCGCGCTTTCCGCCGTTTTCTCGACGACAACGGCTTCATCGACATCGAAACGCCGATGCTCACCAAATCCACGCCGGAAGGCGCGCGCGATTATCTGGTGCCGTCGCGCGTACATGACGGCCAGTTCTTCGCCCTGCCGCAATCGCCGCAGCTGTTCAAGCAGTTGCTGATGGTGGCCGGCTTCGACCGCTACTACCAGATCACCAAGTGCTTCCGCGACGAAGACCTGCGCGCCGACCGCCAGCCGGAATTCACCCAGGTCGATATCGAAACCTCGTTCATGTCCGAGGCCGAAATCACCGCCCTGATGGAACAGCTGATCCGCCGCGTGTTCAAGGAAGCCATCGACGTCGATCTGCCGGAATTCCCGCGCATGAGCTATGCCGAAGCCATGCGCCGCTACGGTTCGGACAAGCCCGACCTGCGCGTCACGCTGGAACTCGTTGATGTTGCCGACGCTTTCAAGGACGTGGCCTTCAAGGTGTTTGCCAGCGTCGCCAACAACCCAGGCGGGCGCATCGCGGCGCTGCGCATTCCGGGCGGGGCCAGCCTGACCCGCGGCGAAATCGACGAATACACCAAGTTCGTCGCCATCTACGGTGCCAAGGGGCTGGCCTACATCAAGGTCAACGACGTCAGCCAAATCAATGAAACCGGCCTGCAGTCGCCCATCGTCAAGAACCTCTCCGAAGCCTCGCTGAAAACCGTGCTCGAACGCACCGGCGCGCAATCCGGCGACCTCATTTTCTTCGGTGCGGATAGCGCCAAGATCGTCAGCGACGCCTTGGGCGCGCTGCGCATCAAGATCGGCCACGAAAAAGGCTATGTCACCGGTGCCAAGTGGGCACCGCTTTGGGTGGTCGATTTCCCGATGTTCGAGTACGACGAGGAAAACAAGCGCTGGAGCGCCTGCCACCATCCCTTCACCAGCCCCAAGGACGAGCACATGGAACTGCTCGCCAGCGATCCCGGCAAGTGTCTGGCGAAAGCCTACGACTTGGCGCTCAACGGCTGGGAACTGGGCGGCGGCTCGGTACGTATCCACCGCGCCGACGTGCAGGAAAAGGTGTTCGCCGCGCTCAACATCGGCCCGGAAGAACAGCATGCCAAGTTCGGCTTCCTGCTCGATGCCCTGAAATACGGCGCGCCGCCGCACGGCGGTCTGGCCTTCGGCCTGGATCGCATCGTCACCATGATGACCGGTGCCGAGTCGATCCGCGACGTGATCGCCTTCCCCAAGACGCAGCGCGCCCAGTGCCTCCTGACCGACGCGCCGTCGCCGGTCGATGAAAAGCAGTTGCGCGAACTGCACATCCGCCTGCGCCAGAAGGTCGATCCGGCGACCGGCAAGCCGGTTTGATCTGATCTTCTCCGCCTTCCGGCCCGGCAGAAGCCTACCCATGCGCCACTGGCCCCGTCTGCTGCCCGCCATCCTGTTAGTCATTCTGCTGACGGGCAGCGCGCTGGCCTTCTGGGGCGCGGGCAGTGCGGGTGATAGTGGTGGCAACGGCATCGCCGCCGCCCAGCTACCCGCCGAAGCGCGGCAGACGCTGGCCCTCATCAAGCAGGGCGGGCCGTTTCCCTATTCCCGCGACGGCATCGTCTTCAACAATTTTGAAAAACGTCTGCCGCAGCAGCCGCGCGGCTATTACCGCGAATACACGGTGAAAACCCCAGGCCGGCGCGATCGCGGGCCGCGCCGCATCGTCGCCGGCAAGGCCGCCGAGTATTACTACACGGAAGACCACTACGCGTCCTTCCGCCGCATCCGCGAGTAAAGCGGCAAAAAAAGCCTGCGAGCACACCATGTCCGACCTCCCGCGCCACGGCGTTTTCCCGCTCCCCGACACACTGCCCGCAGACTGCCGCAGCATCGACCTGAGCGACTGCGACAGCCGCGCCGAACTCTTGCAGCGCATCGGCAGCGCCCTCGATTTTCCGGACTGGTACGACGCCAATTTCGACGCCCTGTTCGATTGTCTGGTGGATGCAGAAGACATCGCCTGTCTGGCCTTTGCCAATCTTCAGGATTTTGCCGCGCGGCACGCCGAGGATTTCACCACCCTGACCCTAGTGCTCGGCGCGGTCTGCGACGTGCGCGCCGAACTCGGGCAGCCCGTCAGCTTCTTTCTCGCCGGGATGGACAAGAACGACGCTTTCGCCAGCGGCAAATGACGAACGGCAAGACAGCCTACAAGCAGCCCTTTTCGGTGCTCGTGGTGATTTACACCCTGGCCGGCGAAGTGCTGCTGCTCGAACGCGCCCGCCATCCCGGTTTTTGGCAGTCCGTCACCGGCAGCCGCGAAGGCGATGAAAGCGCGCTCGCCACCGCCTGCCGCGAAGTCCGGGAAGAAACCGGCCTGGACTGCCCGCCCACGGCGCTCCAGGACTGGCGCATCGAAAACACCTTCAGCCTGCACCCCGCCTGGCGGCATCGCTACGCGCCGGAAGTCAGCCACAACACCGAACGGGTATTCGCCCTGGCACTCCCAGAACGCGTGCCGATACAGCTCGCCCCCAACGAACACCGCGCCTTCGTCTGGCTCCCCTGGCCGGAAGCCGCAGCGCGCTGTTTCTCGTGGAGCAACCGCGATGCGATCCTGCTCCTGGAAAAACGGCTCGCGCCTCACTGTATTCGTTAACCTGGGAGCGCCGCCATCTTGGCGGCCATTCACCTGTAGCTTTTTGCCGGCGAGACGCCAGCACTCCCAGTCATTGCGGCTCCCGAGGGTGTTCTAGCGCACGCAATCCACGTAATACTCGCCGTCGTCGCGCTTGACCAAACCGTGGATGTCGGTCTCGAAACCGGGGAAGCGGGCGTTGAAGTCGCGGGCGAACTTGAGGTAGCGGACGATGGTGGCGTTGAAGCGCTCACCCGGAATCAGGAGCGGAATGCCCGGCGGATAGGGCGTGAGCAGCACCGAGGTGATGCGCCCTTCCAGTTCGTCCAGGCGCACCCGCTCGATCTCGCGGTGCGCCATCTTGGCGAAGGCGTCCGCCGGGCGCATCGCCGGCACCATGTTCGACAGATACATCTCGGTGGTCAGGCGGGCGACGTCGTTCTGCTTGTAGACGTCGTGAATCTGTTTGCACAGGTCGCGCAGGCCCAGGCGCTCGTAGCGCGGATGCTTCTGCACGAATTCCGGCAGCACGCGCCACAGCGGCTGGTTCTTGTCGTAATCGTCCTTGAACTGTTGCAGCGCGGTGACCAGCGTGTTCCAGCGGCCCTTGGTGATGCCGATGGTGAACATGATGAAGAAGCTGTAGAGGCCGCATTTCTCGACGATGACGCCGTGCTCGGCGAGGTATTTGGTGACGATCGCCGCCGGAATGCCGCGCTCGCCGAAATCGCCGTCGACGTCTAGCCCGGGCGTGATGATGGTGGCCTTGATCGGGTCAAGCATGTTGAAGCCGTCGGCCAACTGGCCGAAACCGTGCCAGCGGTGGCCGGGTTTCAGCATCCAGGCGTCGCGCTCCTCGATGCCTTCTTCCGAGAGATCGTCCGGCCCCCAGACCTTAAACCACCAGTGACCGCCCCACTCCTCATCCACCTTGCGCATGGCGCGGCGGAAATCGAGCGCCTCGGCAATCGATTCCTCCACCAGCGCGGTGCCGCCGGGCGCTTCCATCATCGCCGCCGCCACGTCGCAGGAGGCGATGATGGAATACTGCGGCGAAGTGGAGGTGTGCATCAGATAGGCTTCGTTGAAGGCATCGCGGTCAAGGTGACGCTCCTCGCAGTCCTGCACCAGAATCTGCGAGGCTTGGCTCAGGCCGGCCAGCAGCTTGTGCGTCGATTGCGTGGAAAACACCATCGACGCCTTGCAGCGCTGCCGGTCGGCGCCGATGGCGTGGTAATCGCCGTAGAAATCGTGGAAGGCGGCGTGCGGCAGCCAGGCTTCGTCGAAATGCAGGGTGTCGATGCGGCCATCCAGCATGTCCTTGATGTCCTCGACGTTGTAGAGCACGCCGTCGTAGGTCGACTGGGTGATGGTCAGCACGCGCGGCTTGGCCGTCTTGTCGGCGATGAAGGGATTGGCGTCGATCTTTTGCTGGATGCTTTCCCAAGCGAATTCGCTTTTCGGGATCGGGCCGATGATGCCGAAATTGTTGCGCGTCGGCATCAGGAACACCGGAATCGCCCCGGTCATGATGATGGAGTGCAGGATCGACTTGTGACAGTTGCGATCCACCACCACGATGTCGCCCGGCGCGACGGTCGAATGCCAGACGATCTTGTTCGAGGTGGACGTGCCGTTGGTGACGAAATACAGGTGGTCGCAGTTGAAAATGCGCGCCGCGTTGCGCTCGGAAGCCGCCACCGGGCCGGTGTGGTCGAGCAGTTGCCCGAGTTCCTCGACGGCGTTGCAGACGTCGGCGCGCAGCATGTTCTCGCCGAAAAACTGGTGGAACATCTGGCCCACCGGCGATTTCAGGAAGGCGACGCCGCCCGAATGCCCCGGACAGTGCCAGGAATAGGAACCATCCGCCGCGTAGTGGGTAAGCGCCCGGAAGAAGGGCGGCGGCAGCGAGTCGACGTAAGCCATTGCCTCGCGCTTGATGTTGCGGGCGATGAACTCCGGCGTGTCTTCGTGCATGTGGATGAAGCCATGCAATTCGCGCAGGATCTCGTTCGGAATGTGGCGCGAGGTACGCGTCTCGCCGTGCAGGAAGATCGGAATTTCCGCGTTCTTGCGGCGGATCTCCATCACGAAGGCGCGCAGTTCGGCCAGCGTTTCCTCGGGTTCGAGCGCCAGCTCCTCGTCGTCGATGGACAGGATGAAGGCGGAAGCCCGGCTCTGCTGCTGCGCGAAGGAGGTCAGATCGCCGTAGCTGGTGACGCCAAGCACCTCCAGCCCCTCCTTCTGAATCGCTTCGGCCAGGGCGCGGATGCCGAGACCGGAAGCGTTCTCGGAGCGGAAATCTTCATCGATGATGATGACGGGAAAATGGAAGCGCATGGTTTTTTACCGTGAAAGGTGCAATGTGAAAGATGAAATGTGGGCGCGGCAGAGAGCGTGGCGGATCAAAATGACCGCCATGTTTCACTTTTCACGTTTCACATTTCACCGCCCCACTCAAATCTTGGGCAGCGTCACGCCCACCTGCCCCTGGTACTTGCCGCCGCGGTCGCGGTACGAGGTTTCGCAGATTTCGTCGGACTCGAAGAACAGCACCTGGGCGCAGCCTTCGCCGGCGTAGATCTTGGCGGGCAGCGGCGTGGTGTTGGAGAATTCGAGCGTCACGTAGCCTTCCCATTCCGGCTCGAAGGGCGTCACGTTGACGATGATGCCGCAGCGAGCGTAGGTCGATTTGCCGAGGCAGACGGTGAGCACCGAGCGCGGGATGCGGAAGTATTCGACCGTGCGCGCCAGCGCGAAGGAATTGGGCGGGATGATGCAGACGTCGGATTCGATTTCGACGAAGGACTTGGGATCGAACTGCTTGGGGTCGACCACCGTCGAGTTGATGTTGGTGAACACCTTGAATTCGCGCGCGCAGCGGATGTCGTAGCCGTAGCTGGACGTGCCGTAGGAAACGATTTTCTGGCCGTTAACCTCGCGCACCAGATCAGGCTCGAACGGCTCGATCATGCCGTGTTCCGCCGCCATGCGGCGGATCCATTTGTCCGATTTAATCGCCATGCGAAAAGTCCATCCTGCAGCAGCAAAGAAAGCGGGGATTCTACGATAAATGCCGCCCGCTGCGCGGGGCAAAATCGGTAGCGCCGGTATAATCGCCGGCTTGTCGAAATTTCCGCACGAAAACACCGCCCATGCGCAAAATCCTGCTCATCAAGATGTCCTCCATGGGCGATCTGGTGCATAACCTGCCGCTGGTCAGCGACATTCTGGCGCACGACCCGCAGGCGCAGATCGACTGGGTGGCGGAAGAAGCCTATGTGCCGATTCCGAGCCTGCATCCCGGCGTGCGCCGCGTCATTCCCATCGCCTGGCGGCGCTGGCGCAAGCATTTGACGGATGGCCGCACTTGGCGGGAAATGCGCGACTTCAAAGCCGCCCTGCAACAGGAAAAATACGACCTCATCCTCGACACGCAGGGGCTGTGGAAAAGCCTCGCCGTCGGCAAGCTCGCCCGTGGCCCCATCGTCGGCGGCGACAAGCACAGCATCAAGGAAGGCGGCGTCGCGCGTTTTTACGACCGGAGCCTGCCGATTGCCTGGTCGCGCCACGTCATCGACCGCTGTCGCGCCGTCGGCGCCGGCGCGCTCGGCTATGCCATCGACACGCCACCACGCTTCAACATCCGCGCCGAACCGCTCGCCGCCGACTGGCTGCCGCAGCGGCCTTACGCCGTGCTGATGCAGGCCGCCAGCCGCCCGGAAAAACTGTGGCCGGAAGCGCACTGGCTGGCGCTCGGCCAATATCTCGCCGGGCAGGGCATCGCCGCCGCGCTGCCCTGGGGCAACGGCGAGGAAAAAGCGCGCGCCGAACGCCTCGCCGCGCAATTGCCCGGCGCGGTGGTGCCACCCCTGATGAATCTCGACGTCGCCGCCCGCTTTCTGGTCGGTGCGCGGCTGGTGGTCGGCCTGGACACCGGCTTCACCCATTTCGCCGCCGCTCTGGCGCGCCCGACGGTGGGTATTTTCTGCGACTCCGACGGCGAGCAGGCTGCAGTGCATGGCGACGCCTACTGCAAGAGCTTCGGCAAGAAAGGCAGCCCGCCGGACTACCCAACCATTCTGGCCGCCGTTCAGGAGGCGCTGGCGTCCGTGGCCTGAATTAAGCCGCGCCGCGAAGCGACCGTCGGCTTGAATGATTTGTTAGGCCTCAACTCTATGTAGTGCAGGCCGAATTTGGAAGCCAGAAGACGCTAGGCAATAGGTCGCCGAATGCCCATAAGAAAGTTCCAAAGATGGCGAAGTGATACGAAACATGAGCATAGACCTGCTCTCGCGTCAGTCCCCAGCGCCAAGGTATTCGAAAGCGATCAATGTTCGCATGCATGTAGCCCTGCATAAAAACTGACAGCCCGACAAGAATGCCACCGATTCTTGGCAGCCAGCAGATGCCGGGGAAAAGTTGCATGAAGATCACGGACGATGAAAACGTAATGACAAACGTAGCTGTCGAAACAATTGCTGGGTATGTCCGGTAATTGATCATGAGGCCTAACACCTAATCGTCACCTGAGCGCCAGCCACTTCGCCCGGGGCGCAGTCGACCTGGAACAGCCGTCCGTCCTCCAGGCATACCGCTGTCAGTTGCCGCCCCCACAGACAGCCGGTGTCGAGCGCCAGATGGTTTTCGGCGCGGCGCAGCCCCAAGGCCGACCAATGCCCGGTAACGAGGCGATAGTCGGCACTTTGCCGCCCCGGCACGGCGAACCATGGCAGATAACCGGGCGGGGCGCTCGTCGTTTCGCCCTTGCTGTGAAATTCCATTTCCCCGGCTGCCATACAAAAACGCAGGCGCGTCATGGCATTCACGATGCAGCGCAGGCGCGCCCAGCCTTGCAGATCGTCCGTCCACGCCGCCGGTTCGCTGCCCCACAGATGGCCGAGAAACTCCCGGTAATCCGGCCCGCGCAAAGCGCTTTCCACTTCAGCGGCAAGCACCAATGCTTGCGCGACCGACCACTGCGGCAACAACCCGGCATGCACCAGGCAGTCGTTACCAGCGACATGGCACAGCGGCTGCCAGCGCAGCCAGGTGAGCAAGTCCTCACAATCATCCGCTTCGAGGATTTCCTGCAAGGTGTCGCCCTTGCTGCGCCGCGCCGGCTTGCCATAGGCGAGCATCAGCAGATACAGGTCGTGGTTGCCCAGCACCGTCAGCGCCGACTCGCCCAGGCCGCGCACGAAGCGCAGGGTGGCGAGCGAGTGCGGGCCGCGATTGACGAGATCGCCGGTCAGCCACAGGCAATCGACCTGCGGATCAAAAGCGCAGGCATCGAGCAAGCGGCGCAGGCTGGCGTAACAGCCTTGGATGTCGCCGACTGCGTAAGTACTCACTTACTCCACCGTGACTGATTTCGCCAGATTGCGCGGCTTGTCCACGTCGGTGCCTTTGACCAACGCCGCATGGTAGGACAGCAATTGCAGCGGGATGACGTGCAGGATGGGCGAGAGCAGGCCATAGTGTTCCGGCAGGTGCAGCACATGCACGCCGTCGCTGGCCGTCAGTTCGGCATCGGCGTCGGCAAAGACGTACAGTTCGCCGCCACGGGCGCGCACTTCCTGCAAATTGGATTTCAGCTTTTCCAGCAACTCGTCGTTCGGAGCCACGGAAATCACCGGCATTTCGGTATCCACCAGCGCCAGCGGGCCGTGCTTCAACTCGCCGGCGGGATAGGCTTCGGCGTGGATGTAGGAGATTTCCTTCAGTTTCAGCGCGCCTTCCAGGGCAATCGGGTAGTGCCGGCCACGGCCAAGGAACAGCGCGTGCCGCTTGTCGGCGAAGCGCCGCGCCCAGACGGCGATTTCCGTTTCCAGCGTCAGCACCTTGTTGACCGCCACCGGCAGGTGGCGCAACTGGTCGAGGTAGGCGGTTTCGTCGGCGGCGCTCAACTGGCCGCGCTGCTTGGCCAGCACCAGCGTCAGCAGGAACAGCGCCGCCAGTTGTGTGGTGAACGCCTTGGTGGACGCAACGCCGATTTCCGGGCCGGCGCGGGTGATGAAGCGCAGCGCCGATTCGCGCACGATGGCCGATTCCGGCACGTTGCAGATCGCCAGCGTTTTGCTCTGGCCGAGCGCCTTGGCGTGGCGCAGCGCGGCGAGCGTATCCGCCGTTTCGCCGGATTGCGAAATGGCGACGACCAACTGGCGCGGGTTCGGCACCGACACCCGGTAGCGGTATTCGCTGGCGATTTCCACCGTGCAGGCGACACCGGCGATGCGCTCGATCCAGTAGCGGGCGGTCATGCCGGAGTGGGCGCTGGTGCCGCAGGCGAGGATCAGGACGTGATCGACATCGGCCAGCAATTGCGCCGCCTGCGCGCCGAAGATGCCGGACTGGATGCTGTGCGCGCCGCCGACGATTTCCAGCGTATTGGCCAGCGCCTCCGGCTGCTCGAAGATTTCCTTCTGCATGTAGTGGCGGAATTCGCCCAATTCGACCGCCGCCGCCGACAGTTCGGACACATGCACCGGGCGTTCGACCGGCGTGCCGTCGAGACGGGCAATGCGCACGCTGTTCGCCGTCAGTTCGGCGATGTCGCCGTTTTCCAGGTACACCATGTTGCGCGTCACCTGCAACAGGGCGGAAGCGTCGGAGGCCGCATAATTGCCGCCCTCACCCAGGCCGAGCAGCAGCGGCGAGCCTTCGCGGGCGACGATAACGCGCTCCGGCTGCCGGTAATCAATCACCGCAATCGCATACGCCCCCACCAGCCGCTGGCACACATGGCGCACGGCAGCAAACAGCTCAGGTTCGGTTTTCAGCGTCGCATCGAGCAGATGCGCGATGCTCTCGGTATCGGTTTCCGAGGTGAATACATAGCCTTGGGCGCTCAATTCGGCACGCAGGCTTTCGTAGTTTTCGATGATGCCGTTATGCACCACGGCAATGCTGCCGGAAACGTGCGGATGCGCATTGTGTTCAGCTGGCGCACCGTGCGTGGCCCAGCGGGTGTGGGCGATGCCGGTCTGCGCCATGCAGCCGCTGGCCGCCATCTGCAACTGAGCCACCCGGCCCACGGCACGCACGCGCTCGATCCGTCCGCTGCCGACCAGTGCCAGTCCCGCCGAGTCATAGCCCCGGTATTCCAGCTTTTTCAGGCCCTCGATCAGGACGGAAACGATATTGCTGCCGGCAGCGGCGGCGACGATGCCACACATGGGGACTCCTGCGCGTAAAAAGACGTCATTCTAGCCCAGCCGCCCGGGCACCGCGCTGTACAATCCCGCCAGCTTTCATTCAGGAGTCCACTCATGCCGCTTTCCACCCTTACTCCCGGCACTCAGGCCGCCGTCCTCGCCGAGGCGCTGCCCTACATCCAGCGCTTCCACGGCAAGACCATCGTCGTCAAATACGGCGGCAATGCGATGACCGACGAACACCTGAAACGCTGCTTCGCGCGCGACGTGGTGCTCTTGAAGCTGGTCGGCTTCAACATCGTGGTGGTGCATGGCGGCGGCCCGCAGATCGAAAACCTGCTCGGGCGCGTCGGCAAGAAGGGCGAATTCATCCAGGGCATGCGCGTCACCGACGCCGAAACCATGGAAGTGGTGGAAATGGTGCTCGGCGGCCAGGTCAACAAGGACGTGGTGAACCTCATCAACCAGGCGGGCGGCAAGGCTGTCGGCCTGACCGGCAAGGATGGCCGCTTCATCCGCGCCAAGAAGCTCTTGCTGGAAAACAAGGACAATCCGGGCGATCTGATCGACGTCGGCCAGGTGGGCGACATCACCAAGATCGACCCGTCGCTGATCGCGCTGCTCGAAACCGGCGCCTTCATCCCGGTCATCGCGCCGATCGGCGTCGGCCCGGAAGGCGAAACCTACAACATCAACGCCGACGTCGTGGCGGGCAAGATCGCCGAAGTGCTGCGCGCCGAAAAGCTGGTGCTGCTCACCAACACGCCCGGCGTGCTGGACAAGGCGGGCGAGCTGATTACCGGCATCACGCCGCGCGAAATCGACGCGATGGTCGCCGACGGCACCCTCTCCGGCGGCATGCTGCCGAAAATCGGCTCGGCGCTCGACGCCGCGCGCAACGGCGTCAATGGCGTGCACATCATCGACGGCCGGGTCGAACACGCGCTGCTGCTCGAAATCCTCACCGATCACGGCGTCGGCACCATGATCAAGTCGCACTGAAAACGCGCCATGCACGGCGAGCGCGTCTGGCTGTTCGATCTGGACAACACCCTGCACGACGCCTCGCCGCACATCTTTCCCCGCATCAACCACGCCATGCGCGACTACATCGCGCAGCATCTGGCGCTCGACACCGCCAGCGCCGACCGCCTGCGGATGGATTACTGGCGGCGCTACGGCGCAACGCTCCTCGGGCTGACGCGGCACCACGCCATTGACCCAGCGCATTTTCTGCACGAAACCCACCGCTTTCCCGATCTTGAACGCCTGATTGCCTTTGAAAAACCCGTGCGCCGCGCCCTGCGCCGCCTGCCCGGACGCAAGCTGCTGTTCACCAACGCGCCGCTCGCCTACGCCGAGGCCATTCTCGAACTGACCGGGCTGGACAGCCTCTTTGCCGCCATCTACAGCGTCGAGAACCTCAAGTTCCAGCCCAAGCCGATGACCGCCGCCTACCGCACCCTGCTGCGCGCCGAGCGGCTTTCGCCCCGGCGCTGCATCATGGTCGAGGACAGCCTCGCCAACCTCGTCACCGCCAAGGCGCTCGGCATGAAAACCGTGTGGGTGAGCGCCAGCTTGCGCGATTCTCCCAGCGTCGACGTCAGGGTGCGCACAGTGCGCGAATTGCCGCGCCACCTCGGGCGGCTATAATCGCCCCCAATAACACATCGCCACAACAAGAATTCGAGGGACACGACATGGCTAGCAAACCGGGCGAGCGCCGCCTGCAGATTCTGCAAACCCTGGCTGAAATGCTGGAAACTCCGAAAGGGGAAAAGATCACCACCGCCGCACTGGCGGCCCCCCCGGGCCGCTCGGGAAGGGGGCGCCATTGAGCGCTG
>OGQD01000154.1_pt1 | contig 56579 bp, 45 predicted proteins | sample 1553091 | NCBI WGS metagenome assembly OGQD01 (sample SAMEA2580290, study PRJEB22360) | human gut metagenome | biome: human gut; feature: human-associated habitat; material: faeces | place: Denmark | collected 2008/2010
AGTACTGCGGTGCAGTCCGTGGGAGGATAGGCCGTTCCGCTCATGCAGGGCGTTTCCGCTCTCAAGGGCCTTGAGGGCCCTTTTTTTGTTTGGGGGCATGGGCCCCCGCCGGGGCGCGCCTTTCCCGCGTTGAGGCGGTTTTTTGTATCAGGCTAACGCGTGCGACGCGCTGTATTTCGTCTTTAATGCGGCTATCTGTAACAGGGGATCAATTCTAATCATTTGATTCAGCAATGTTTTTGAAATTCATAGAGCAACTGAATCATTAATCGGGATTTCCTATAGGGCTGCGAATTCAATTCTTATCTGAACTGGTTATATATCTTTTTTTTAAATCGCCAAAACCAAATTTGACTCGCTATACATTCACAATAACTATTAAAATTTGCTAATATATAGAACAAGACGGTAATCCGTTGCTCAGGAGTCAACGGATTTTTATATCTTGGATTGCTATCTGCAATCAGCAAAGAGGGGTTATATGAATCTGGCGCAGTTGTATTACTTTAGAACACTTGCTAAATTCGAGCATTATGGCAAAGCTGCTGAGGCGCTCTATATTACTCAGCCTTCGCTTTCTAACTCTATTAAGAATCTTGAAAAGGAAATTGGCGTTCCTTTTTTCGAGCGGGTGGGGCGCAACGTTCGCCTCACTGAATATGGTGAAGAATTCAACAAGCACATCTGCTGCGCTTTGGATGAAATTGATAAAGCGGTCGAAATTATGAAGGCCTACAATTCTGGTTTGAGCGGCAGGATTCGAATCGGAACTGTTATCAGCATTCAGCGTAACTATCTCCCTCGTTTGCTCAGCTCATTTAAGGGTGCTTTTGGTGACGACGTTGTCTTTGACATCTATCAGGGAACAACGTCTGAATGCCTTAAAGGCTTAGCTGACGGTAAATTTGACGTGGTATTTTGCGGCAAGATGGATCGTTTTGACGATATTGAGTTTGTGCCGCAATTCTCGCAAAACGTTGTACTCGCAGTTAATTCTTATAACGAGCTTGCCGATAGAGAGATGGTTTCCCTCAATGATTTGAAGGGGATTACTCTTACCTCTTATCGCAGCCAGTCGTATGCCCATACTATCTTCGAGGGTTTCTTCCAACGCTATGGCCTTGACGTTAAGCAAGGATTTAATGACGAGATCAGTGCTGCTACGCTTGTCTCTTCTGATCGGAATATAGCTGCTATTATTCTTGAGACTTTGGATGACCTTTCTCTGGAGAATCTCGTGACTATTCCTATCGAAGAGCTGCAAGAGCCGTTCCATATCATTTACCTTGGCTACAACAAGAAGTCATTCCATTCGCATTTGGTTGAGGAATTTATTAAGTTCACGCAAAAGCACATTAAGTTTCCCGCCGGTGTTGTTCCATTGGAAGAGTGTTATATCAACGATAGCGACTTGTAGGATTCTTGCCTGTATATAAGTAGACGTAGAAACCCGTTCCAGTAAGCCTGGGACGGGTTTTTGTATATAAGGGCTTGGTTTGATGCTGCATCGGAGTACAGGCGGGTACTTATGCTAGCAAATCACCCATGCGAGGCGCTTCCTCTTAGATAGACGGTTCAATTGAATGCGCTTTTGTTTCAGTATCTCGTTTGCTGGGGATGTCGTATAAATTGGACTCTATTGTGATGCGGTAATTCGACGCGTCTGTTTATTCCTTAAAGCGTCTTTCTTTCTTATCGTCATAACATTGTGCATCTTTGTGGTGTGGTTTGCTCGTGTTGCGGTAGTCGTACTAAGTTTTTAGTGAGTCTTGTTATGTTGCAAATGCCCATCAATAAGCAGCAGTAAATGGGTTGCTTGATATCGATACAGCAAAAGAATGCCTTGTTGCCGTTACGTTAGATTTCGCGCACTTACGAAATGATTCGGTGTGAATGAATCGCCGATCTTCGATCTATGATTTTGTCTAAAATCAAACAAATCCATAGGGAAAATTAGAACGCGTTCTATAGGTTAAAGAAAACCGATAGAACTAACTGAATATCATTGGGCTTTGCTATTAGAAAGCACTCCGCGGCAATTAGACCCGCTTTCACTTCTGGGCGAATATACAAACAGCTTCGGAAACGAAAGCGAAAGGTAATTCAAGGGACACTCACAGGAGTACGGTTCCCTTGGCAATACAGAGGAGGGTTTTAAATGTCCGAGAATTGGTTCGCAAAGCAGCCTAAGGAACATCTTGCAGGAAAGTGCGCCATCGTAGTTGGTGGCAACTCCGGCATCGGCAAGGCAGCAGCAGAGGCTATTGCTGCAGCTGGCGCTAACATGGTTATCGCTGGCGTACCTGAGGCAGGTTGCCATGAGGTTGCTGAAGAGCTGAAGGCTCAGGGCACCAAGGCAGTTGGCGTTGCATGCGACGTAACCAGCCAGGAGTCCATCGACAACGTAATCAAGGTGGCAGAGGAAAACTTCGGCCAGATCGACATCCTCGTAACTTCCGCCGGCATTGCATTGCCTCGTATGAACGCTGTTGACGTTGCTCCTGAGCAGTGGGACAAGCTGTTCAGCATTAACCTGAAGGGCAACTTCTTCCTGATGACTTCTGTTGCTCGTGCAATGGAAGCAAAGAACATCAAGGGCAAGATGGTTGTTGTAGCTTCCGCTCGTGGCATCAACTCCATGGAGAACATCGCTCCTTACTGCATCGCTAAGGCTGGCGTTATGGGCATGGTTCGTTCCTTGGCTGTTGACTTCGCTAAGAAGCAGATCCTGGTTAACGGCATCGCTCCTGGCTATGTTTACACCCCGATGGTTGCAAAGGTATTCGAAGAGCAGCCTCAGCAGGAAGCATACGTTAAGAGCCGCACTCCTCTGCCTAACTACACCGGTACGCTCGACGAAATGGGCGCTGCAATTCTGCACCTCGTTCTCCCTGTTACCGAGTACACCACTGGTCAGACTCTGGTTCTCGACGGTGGCTGGTCCATCCAGTAACAACGAATTATTGGCCGGCGCTTGATGCGAGGGGGCTACAAGCGCCGGTTTCCTGTTTGAACTCTTCGAAAGGAAGTTACCCATGGAAGGTAAGATGAACGCACTTCTCAAGACCGCCGCTGAGCCGGATGCAATGGAGTACGTAGAAGATTTCGATATTCCTCAGATTAAGGATGACGAAGTACTGATGGAGATCAAGGCTGTAGGCATCTGCGGCACCGATCACTCTCTCTATCGTTGGAATCCCGCAATCGCAAATTCCTATCACATCCAGTATCCTGCAATCTTCGGTCATGAGTTCTCTGGCGTAATCGCTGAAGTTGGTAAGAATGCACCTGCAAACCTCAAGGTTGGTCAGCGAGTAACCGCAAACCCGGTACTCTTCGACAACACCTGTGAGTACTGTGATCGCGGCGAGGTAAACATTTGCGACAACCGTCCGTTCTATGGCACTGACCTTCCTGGCGCATTTGCTAAGTACATGGCCATCCGTGCAACCAATATCATCCCGATGCCCGATGACGTTACCTTCACCCAGGGCGCTCTGCTCGAGCCTCTCTGCGTAGCAATGAACGCTGTAGAGCGTGTAAATCCGCAGATCGGTGAAACCGCAGTTGTAATCGGCCCTGGCGCTATTGGTCTGCTCATGGTTGCCCTGTTGAAGCAGGCTCGTGGTATCCGCAAGGTTATCGTAACCGGCCTCGATGCAGACGCTAAGCGTTTCAAGGTTGCAGAGCAGCTTGGCGCTATCACCGTTAACGGCTCTGAGTGCGATGTTGTTGAGAAGGTTAAGGAACTTACCGGCGGCAAGGGCCCCGAGTGCATCTTCGACGCAGCTGGTCATTGGACCGTATCCGAGCAGGCTGTTCAGATGGTTGCTAAGGGTGGTCGCATCGGTATTACGGGTCTTCCCGCAAAGCCTTCTTCTATCCCGATGACCGACATCGCTATGCGTCAGATCAGCATCATCGGCAACCGTGCTTACGAGCGTAAGCATTGGCGTCAGGCTCTGAGCCTGCTGGCTAACGGCTTGGATATCTCCATGATCTCTAACATGGTCATTCCTCTGAAGGATTGGCGTAAGGGTATGGAGTTCATCGAGTCTGGCGAAGGCCTCCGCGTAGTTCTGGAGCCGTAAGAAGAACTCATTCTTGTTGTATGAAATAGCAAGAGACTTAAAAAGGGTGCTGACACCACGGTGCCGGCACCCTTTTTCGCAAAATTTCGATGTGTCGAAAGGCATATTTGATCGTTAGGAGAATCCAATGGCAGGATTGCAGGGAGTTAAAGTAATTGAGCTTACCCAGTATGCAGCTGGCCCGGCCGCAGGTCGAGCCCTTGCTGAAATGGGTGCTACGGTTATTAAGGTTGAGCCGTTTACGGGCGATGAGCAGCGTACTCAGGGCTTGGCTTGGGGCATGAGATTCCGCACCGAGTTTGACGACGTGGCATATGATTGCGGTTCCTTCAACAAGGAATGGACCGCAATCAACTGCAAGAGCCCTGAGGGCCTTGAAGTTATGTATCACCTTCTTGAGACGGCAGATATCTTCCTTACTTCTCTTCGCTCGGGCGCACTGAAGCGTCTTGGTCTTGACTATGAGACGTTGCACGAGAAGTTCCCTCGTTTGGTTTGGGCTCAGAACCGTGGCTATGGCGAGCATGGCCCCATGAAGGATGCTAAGGGCTTCGATGCAACCGCATTTGCTGCCCGCTCTGGTTTTGTAAGCGCAATTCCCCAGGCAAACGCACACTACGAGCCTGGCAATTCCCCCATCGCTTTTGGTGACTGGAACACGGGTTGCGCACTGACTGCAGGTATTCTGGGCGCTTATGCTGGCGCTCTTCGCACCGGTGTTGGCGATAAGGTCACGGGCTCTCTGTATCATGTTGGCACTTGGGGCATGACTTCTGCCCTGATCGCTCAGCAGCAGGGTTGCGATTACCCAAAGGATCGCATGGAGGCAAAGTGCCCCACCAACAATTCATATGTATCTTCCGATGGCATCTGGTTCCTCATGTGCTTCGGCAACTACAACAAGTATTGCAAGTTGGTATTCGATACTTTGGAGATGGATCCGAAGTACTACACCGAAGAGCAGTACAACACGCTTGAAGCACTGGCTGACAATGGCAAGTATGTCGAGGTCGTAGCTGAGATGCATCAGGCATGCAAGAAGTTCACCTATGAAGAGCTTGAGAAGCGTTTCCGCGAGAACGACATTCCGTTCGAGAAGATCCAGACCGTTACCGACGTTCTTCAGGATCAGGAAGCATTCGACAACGACCAGCTCCGTTACATGAAGTACGAGAAGCAGGGTCCTTCGAGCCCCTATGGCGAAGAGGAAGATTACGTAATCACCACCATGCCGTTCCGTCTGGACAGCATTGGCGATCCTGTTCTGCGTCGCTCCCGTCCTACCGGTTACGACACGCGCAGGATCCTCAACGACTATGGCTATGACGATGCAACCGTCGACAAGCTTGTTGAGGACGGCGCAGTAATGTGCTACACCGGCGATCCGCTGCCCGCTTCCGTTTTGGAGCCCAGCTACGGACCGAATTCCAAGAGGGACTAGGAGGATACTGACATGTCACGAGCAAACACTCCATTTTCTGGGCTTACCGTTCTCGACTTCTCCCGTTACCTGCCAGGCGGTTATGCAACCCAGGTACTCGCTGACCTTGGTGCAACGGTAATCAAGGTTGAAGATACCGGTCTTGGCGACTTCATGCGTCACGACTATCCCACCAAGGGTGGCGGCATTTCCTACTACATCACCGCACTTGGTCGTAATAAGAAGTCGGTTTCGCTTAACCTCAAGAACGAAGAAGTTGTTGATTGGTTTAAGAAGATGGCCAAGGAAGCCGACGTTATCGTTGAGAGCTTCCGCCCTGGTGTAACCAAGAAGCTGGGTATTGACTACGATACGATCAACGAGATCAATCCTCGTATCATCTATTGCTCGATTTCCGGCTATGGCGCCGAGGATCCTCGCTCCAAGAAGGCCCAGCATGACTTGAACATGCAGGCAACGAGTGGTTACCTGTCCGTAAACCATGGCTCCACCTCGCCTTTGCATCTGTGCGACCTTTCTTCCGGCATGGTTGCAGGCCAGGCTCTTCTTGCGGCTCTGTATGCTCGCGAGCAGACTGGCAAGGGCACGTACATTGATACTTCGATGTTCGATTGCTTCGTTTGGTGGAACTCGCTTCTTGATTCTCGCTGGTGCTTCAACGACGGCGAGTGCAAGCGCGACGACCTCGAGTATCCTTCCACTGCTTACAACGTGTACGAAACGGCAGACGGCGGCAAGCTTGCTCTTGGCATGGTTGAATCCAAGTTCTGGGAGCCCTTCTGCGATGCAATCGGTCATCCTGAAATCAAGGGCGACGGCTTGAAGCGTCGCTGGGAAGCTCCTGAGTCATTCAAGACTGTTGAAGAGGTTATCAAGAGCAAGCCTCTGGCAGAGTGGATGGAATGGCTTGAGGACAAGGACTTCTGCATTGCTAAGGTCAACACCAAGACCGAAGCAGTTGAGCAGATTACGCGTGAGAACCCCGAGGCTTTGGCATGGGTTGACTTCCCCCGCGTAGGCCGTGTTCTTCAGACTGGTCTTCCTCATCATCTGTCCACCATCCCGGTTAACATCGCTGATTTCGAAGAGGCTTCTGTCCTCGGTGGCGATACCGCTGAGTACCTTAAGAAGGTCGGCGCAGACGATGAGACCATTGCCCGTCTTAAGGCAGAGGGCGGTATCCGTCTCGGTGACGACATCGTTCCCGAAGAGGATCGCGCTCCTGTAGCTCCGGTTGAATAGAAGTTGACAGTTCAAGCTGCTTTGATGAAAGGCGCCCCTAGTGGGCGCCTTTCTTGTTGTTCTGCTGCGTGTGAGGTGGGTAGTCGATCTTGATCAAGGTGCTGATGGTGTCATAGGGGCATTCCTGTAGCTTCGTCAGAGTTTTGCGTTTCGTGAGGCAATCCGCCGAACGTGCGCCAGCGAAACGAACGGCGGTTAACCTGTGTCTGCAATTGGTGATCTGTCTTGCGCAAAGGCAGGGTAGGGTGGTTTGCTCACTGTTGTTAAAGCGATCTAGCTGAACGTGTTTTACCTGTTTGCTCGCTGAATAACTATTTTCTTGCGATAAACCAATTATTCAGGCACGACAACCAAAAGCTATTCATTTGCCTTATAGCTTTTTAAGAAAACTGACACCCTTCGGAATTTGAAATATAACCTGTTCACCGTAAAATAAGACCTGTAAGCAAAAGCTTATGAAACTGCAACGGTTAGGGGGACCAATGAATCCTAAAGCTACCATTACGGATGAGCAGTTCCAGGCGTACCTCAAGCAGATCCGCGAATTGGCAGAGGGCCCATTCGACGAGATGCAGAAAGAGATTGAGGTAACCAATACTTTCCCGGAGAAGTTCTATGAACTCGCCAAGGAAAACGATCTCTATCGCTTCTATCTTCCTGAAGAGTACGGTGGATGGAACCTCAACGAGCTCGAGATCCTGAAGGTTCAGGAAGAGTTCTCTCGTGGCCCTGGCGGAATGCGTATGCATCTCCATCATGCTGCTGACATGAACTGGCGTATCCTTGAGGACTACGGCAAGCAGGAGCTGAAGGATCAGCTCATGGACAAGTTCCAGGACAAGACTATTTACTGCAACTTCGCTATCACTGAGAAGACCGGCGGTACGGGCGCAGACCTTCACACCACCGCAGTTAAGCAGCCTGACGGTTCTTATATTCTGAACGGCGAGAAGTGGCTCATCTCCCACACTGACTGCTCCGATTACACCTATGTAATCGCAGTAACCGACCAGGAAAGCGATAAGGACTCCCGTCTTTCCGCATTCCTCGTTCCCAACGACGCACCTGGCTTTGAAATCATCCCTATGCCCCACATGATGGGCTGCAGGGGTGCTGGCCATGCAGGTTTGAAGTTCACCAACCTCAAGCTCGATCCTATCTACCTGCTCGGCGAAGAGGGTCAGGGCATGGAAGTTGCTATCCACTCCCTGAGCGTTTCCCGCGTACACATCGCTTGCTCTAACTTGGGCATGGCACAGCGTATGCTCGAGATCTCCCTCAAGCGCGCTGCTGATCGTGTAACCTTCGGCAAGCCGATCATCAAGCGTCAGGCAATCAAGATGAAGATTGCTAACATGCAGATGATGATTCATGCACTGCGCACCTTGGTTTACGACTTCGCTCGTGACTTCGACATCGACCAGAACAACGAGTTCATCGACGAGAAGGCTGCAATCTGCAAGCTGTTCTCCATCGACACGGTTCGCCTGGTTTCCGATGAGATGCTCGAGATCTTCGGTGGCGACGGCTACTTCGAGGATTCTCCTTACGGTCCTACCGAGCGTCTGTATCGTGACTGCCGCGCTATGTGGCTCGAGGAAGGTGCTCCTACCGTTCAGCGTATCACCATCGCTCGCGAGTGCGAGAAGCATGGCGGCCGCATCGAGTACCTGCACTAAGGCTTCCTGAAAGATTGCGATTGCAAATCTTTTGACAAACCTGGTCATTTAAAGGCCTCTGTCCTATAAACTGGGACGGAGGCCTTTTTTTATGCGAGGTGTGAGGGGTCGCAATGAATCTATCGCAGTTAAGGTATTTCAGAAAACTGGCACAGGTCCAGCATTTTACTCGGGCAGCAGAAGAGCTGTTTATTACTCAGCCTGCTCTCTCCAATTCCATTAAGCAGTTGGAGGGCGAGCTTGGTATTCCCCTATTCGAACAACACGGTCGCAACGTTCGACTTACGAAATTCGGCAAGGAATTCAACGAATACGTGTCTGAGGGTCTCGACGTTATAGACAAGGGAATCCAAGTAGCACAGGAACATGCGAATAGTCTGTCGGGAACTATCGATATTGGCACAATTTTTACTCTGCAGGCGGACTACCTGCCGGCTCTTTTGAGGGAGTACCGTTGTCGGTATGGCACCCATGTTGATGTGCGTCTGTATCAAGGGCTAACCCAAGGTTTGGTCGAAAGCCTTACCGACGGAATGTACGACATCGTGATCGGTGCGTATGTCGAAAATCGTCCCGACTTGGAATTCGTTCCGGTTTCGGCTCAAGACTTGGTGGCCATTGCCCACGAAGATAGTCCTTGGGCTAAGAAGGACAGCATTTCGCTTGACGAGCTTAAGAACACCGAGATTGTTACCTATCGCCCCGAAACGCCCGTTGGCGCTGAGGTGAAAGAACTGGTTTCCGCTCATGATCTTACTGTGCGTCAATGGTGCGATGATGAGATCACTTTGGGAAGCGTGGTTGATGTTGAACCTGAATTGGTGGGCATTTCGCTGAAAACGCTGGGTCTTGCTCCATTCCCTCAGCTGCATACGCTTCGAATCAAGGAAGTCGAGCCCGGTTTCCATCCGGTGTATTTGATTTACCGCAAAAACGCTCATAAGACTCGTGCGGTAGAAAATATCATTTCGCTTGCGGAAAGCCTTCGATGGGATCCGGCAACCGAGACGCTTCGCGAGAAGGGTGCGAAGGCGGATAGCTAATTGTGGGGTTGGGACCAATTGTCAACCTGCTTTTTCGTGATCATCGGACATGCTTTTGAGGGTCTATAGTTAAGTTCCCCAGAGGGGAGGGCGCATGCTAGACAGGATTGCTAACGTAGTTCCGTACGTAGCATTTCTTGTTGCGCTCTTTTTCGTGGAACTGCAGTTGTTTGGCGTAGAAGATGCGCTGCTGGGCGTTATTTTCCAGTCGTTCGCTCGAACAATGGTTGAATCTGCGGGGCTTTCGTTTGTCAATTACCTAAAGCATGCTGCGTTGTTTCTTGTAATGAGCTTTTGCTCGTCGCTTGCGGGCCTTCATCCTGTGCTGCTGGTGGCTGGTAGCGCGGTATATATGTTCTGCATTACCTTGATGAATTCCGATGATTACCTCCCTCGAAATTTCTTCATGCTGGGTTTGGGCTTTCTGCTGTTGGAGATCTATCCTATTTCTGCGCATGAGATACCGATGCGCATGGTGGCAACCTTGTTTGCCGTTGCCTGTACCACTGCGTTTATTTATGCCATGCGCTACTTCTCGGCGCAAAGCGAGATAACCCAAGATCGAGGCTTCGTTATGAGGGCGTTCGATGACATCGGATTTCAACTGATCGATCTTTCGAACCTCGATGTGAGCAAACTTGATGCTCATAGGGTGTATGACATTACTCGAGAGTATTGCAACAAGGAGTATGGCAACGTCTTCCGCCAAGGCGGTGTATTGAGCGGGCGGCAGCGGTATACGTTTTCGCTTTTGATATGCGCCGAGCAAATAGCCGACATGATGCACGGCGCCTCACGCAACGTGCATTCTATGGAGCAGGCAGAACGCGACTATCTGCTCGATCTATCCGAAGTTTTTCTGGGCTTTGGGCAAGGGCGCATCAAGCAGGTTCGCGCCATGATATCGGCGCTTCAGGAATTTCTCGATACGCATCGGTTGGAAAACCTCGAGCACGATACAGCGTGGCGCGCAACGCTAGAGGCGATGATGTGCACGTTGAGCGACAGTAAGGCATCGCGTGATAATTCAACGCCGTTTGGATTGGGTGTTCGTTACCGACTGCACTTTATCAAGGACAACTTCAGTCTTAAGAATTCTCAGCTTAGGTTTTCTATTCAGCTTGGCGTAATCGTTGGAGTGTCCTTCGCGGTTTCTGAGCTCATGCTGCTCTATATGGATACGCGCTTCGGCGCATGGATTCCCATCACTTCGTTCCTGATGATGAACACGTACCGCGATGAAACGATGAGAATGATGGGAAAACAGCTTTTGGGCATGCTGGTTGGCATGGCGGTGTTCGTGGCCGTCACCCATTTCATCCCCGAATCTGTTCGGATACTCTGCGTTCTCATTATGGGCTATGGCGTTATCTTGATGAACTTTGGCCCTGCAGTTTCTATGGCCGCTGGTACGCAGATGGCGCTTGCCGCCCTGTATCCCACCATGTCGCTCGGGGATACACTGATGATGCGTTTGGTGTTTGTTCTTTTGGGAACTCTCGTGGTGCTGTCGATTATTTTCGTTTTCTTGCAATCGCGCAGATCCATGACGATTTCCCACAAGATGAGTGAAATGGAGCGTGTGGACGAAAGGCTGCTGGATCAGATACGAATCGATATCGAACATGGGCAAGCCGACAGTGATCGAAGCATTCAGTTGCTGTACTACCTCCACATGAATGCTTCGATTCTGGGTTCGCTAGCAAATAAAGTTGGCGATACTATGGCCGATGAGGTGAAGCGGCTTATTGAAGCGAATTACCAGTTCGCCATGGACGCCGCCCATGCCATTGTGTTCTTGAACTCCGATATCAAAAAGCAGCGTTTTGCGCACTTGAGGGGTACTACGAGCAAGCTACGGCTTAAGATCGATGACTTGCCGCTGACCAACAGTGATGGCGATTAAACGAGCGTTGACACGGCGCGCTGTAGGATTGGCTGCTGTTGCGTGCGCATGGGGCATCGAGTCTGATGTTCGTGGTATCGAAGATCGGAGCCGTGATTTCTGCATGCGAACTTCGTTCTCTAGATTGATCGGAATTGCTTCTTCGCATGGCGGTGCCGTTGGTGGGGTGGCAAACGATGCTGAAGGCAGAATCTATGCAAGGCGTTCAACCTCAAGAGCGTTTGTCCGCGATCAAGCCTAGGCGGAAGATAGGTCCTGCCGAAATCCATCAATCAGGCTTAGCAAGCTTAAGCCATCCTCTTGCTTTTTGGATAGAGGCAAGAGGATGGCTCATGTATGGGATTTGGCATCTATTCGTCGATGAAGAGGTTCGAAGCTTCGTCCTTGAAGGGCTGGATGGATTCGATCATTTTCGTAAGCTTTTTCTCGAATTTCTTAATGGAGTCTTTGCCGACGGGTAGCCAGAAGGGCAGGGGGTTCGACGAGCTTACCACCTTGTATACAAACTCGGCAGCTTTTTGAGGGTCGCCGTGTTGTTGGTAATTGTGGCCCAGGCAGAACTTTTCCGCGCCGCGAGCAGGCGTGTTGTTGTATGCCTCAAGAGGGGCACCGGGCGTGTGGATGGAGGATCCGTCGAAGAAATTGGTGCGGAACATGCCTGGCTCTACTACCATGCTTTCAATGCCAAAGGGTTTCATTTCAAGTGAAAGCACTTCGCTTACTGCGGCAACGGAGAACTTTGTTGCGTCGTAGAGGGCTCCGCCAGGATCGCAAGCAAAACTAGCCATGGAGCCAATGTTTACAATGCGTCCTGAGCCCTGTTTGCGCATATGGGGTAGTACCGCGCGGGTAACATTCATCATGCCGAATACGTTGGTGTCGAAGATGGCGCGAGTCTCCTCGTCGGTGGTCTCTTCGAGCGATCCGAAGATCCCGTAACCCGCATTGTTCACCAAGACATCGATGCGACCGAATTCCTTAATTACCTGATTTACGGCTTCTTTGATTTCGGATTGGTTGGTCACGTCGAGCTTTACGGGCAAAAGCTGCTCGGATTCCCCGAAGGCTGCCTGTACCGCTTCCGGTTTGCGGGCACCTGCTGCGACGCGGCAGCCATGATCGAGCGCTGCCTGAGCGAATGCCTTGCCGAATCCTCGGCTTGCGCCGGTGATAAGCCAAACGGGAGTTTCCATTTCAGTTCCTTTCTTCGCGCGTCTGCCTGCGAAGAACAAGAAGCCGGGCAGTCGCTCGTATTCATGCTCTGCGGGTTAACTTGACTGCGACACCTTATTTGAGAGCGTTGCGATGCTGTCGCTGCTCTTCTTGATTTTAGCTTCAATGCGGGTTTTTTCGTCGCCCGTTGCCGGAGTGGGTTGGTAGTTGTTCGAATTGGAAACAGAAGAAATCGAGCAGGGGATAACGTTGATGTTGTCGTCGGTGGCAACATCGTTGCCCGTTACCGTGAACGTTTGCTGGAAGATCATGCAGTCTTTATCGGATGGGTTGGGGTTGCCGCCGAAGCAGAAGTTGCCCAGGCTGTATACGATGTAACGGCCGTTGTACTTCTCGTATCCCTGTATTACGTGAGGGTGGGATCCGATAACAAGATCGGCTCCCTCGTCAACGGCAATGTGCCCCAGCTGAATTTGCGTTTCATCGGGGACTGTTTCCTTTTCGGTGCCCCAATGGAAATAGACGGCAACAAGCTGAGCTCCGTTTTCCTTGGCGGTTTTGATGTTTTGCTTGAGCTCGTCTTGGATGTCGAGGTGTTTTGCCAGTTCGTAGGTGCCAATGAGGGCAACCTTCACGCCGTTGACCTCGCGATAATCAATGCGGTCGTAGCCAAAGGTTCCAATTCCTGCGTTTTCCAGAGCGGAAATGGTGTCGGTGTAGCTTTGCTCGCCGTAGTCACGTGAGTGATTGTTGGCGAGTGATGCTGTTTCAACGTTGCCCTTCACGAGGATTTGCGCATAATCGGCAGGGCCTTTGAAGGCGAAGGTCTTATCCTGGCGTGTAGAGGAGGTGGTTAGGGTTCCCTCCATGTTCACCACGGTAAGATCGTCGTTTTTGAAGATGTCGGCAACGTTGGCGAGAAAATAGGATGGGTCATCGACCGCTTCATATTTAGTGTTGAAGCTGGTATCGGAGCTGAAATTAACATCAGTTCCCAAGGTGCAGTCGCCAGCAAACGTAACCGTAAGCGTAGTGGGCGTTGGTGCTGCATCGGCGGCGGCAAGCGTCTCTTCCTGGGTGTTTTGGCTCGAGCCGCCAAGAGCTCCGACCAGGGTGGTTACGAGAAAAATAACGACAACGAGGGCTGCTGCTCCACCAACGAAAAAGGGCAGGTTACTGCGTTTTTTCGAGTATCCATGGCGAACGTAGGTGCTGGTTCCTTGGCGAGGCGTGAGCGTCTGGTAGGAATGCTGTTCGTGGATAGGCGTGCGACTTGCTCTACGAGAAGACGGGGTGGTTCGGTGGCCGGAAACGTGCCGTTGGTTGGGGCGTTGCTGGCCTCGTTGCGGTGGCTGTTGCCGACGGCCCTGCTGTCGGCGTGAGCGTGCTGATTGTTCCGATCCACGCGGATCGGTACGGAAGGTGCTGCTGTGGGAAGGTTGCGTGAAGGCACCCTCCGAATAATCGGATGCATGGCTGGCCTGCCGGCGAGGTGCGGGGCGTCCGTCTATCTGGTGGCGCTGCGTGGTGCGATTGCTACGCGTTTGAGCACGGCGGTTCGTGTTGCGTTCGTTCATGGGGTTCCTTTTGTTGTGCGATGAAATCATGGTACCAAAGCTCGCCATCATCAGGGAGGATGCGGCTTAGCTTTCCTTGAGTGAATTGTGTGAATAGGAGATGAGGCTCATATACTGGAAGAGAGAAGCGGTGCATGGCACCAGCGTCGTATGTGGGCTGCAGGAGAGAAGGGGCGTTGCTCATGGGCGAAGGCTCATTATTCGCAAAACTGACACGAGTTGCATTGTGTGTAGTGGTTGCGATGACTCTGGCGTTTTTCCCCTTGGTTCTCTGTTCATGCGATTCGCCTGATCAGAAAACCCATGTTACCGTTTCGGTATGGGACGATTCTGTGCTCACTTCGGGGTTTGCTCAGTATATCGAAGAGCAGAACCCTGATTATGAAATAGAGTGGATTGTGGGGGATGACTCGCTTGATTTCTATGACTATCAGGCAAAACACGGATCACTGCCCGATGTCATCCTAACGAAGGACTTCAACCGCGTAAGCGCCGAATCGCTTTCTGCTTCGCTCTACGATCTCGGGGAAACGGATATCGCGGCATCGTATAGCGAAGATACGCTCAGGTCGATCCCCTGCAATTCCGATGCGGTGAAATATTTGCCAGGTGCGAGTGGCTTTGAGGGCATAGTAATTAATAGCTACCTATTTGATTTGTACGGCGTTTCCGTTCCGAGTGATAAGCAGTCGTTTATCGAGGCATGCAAGGCCTTTTCGGAAAGGGGAGTTGAGCCGCTTGCTGCAGGCATGGCCGACACCGAAATCTGTTATGAGGTCATGCAAGGGTTTGCCGATGCTTCGCTGGTGTCCGAGACGGAAGATTTTTTGAGTCAGGTGTTGAAGCGCGATTCGAGCTCGGTTTCCGTAGATGCTTCCTCGTTCCCCGATGCGCTTTCGTATTTGAGCGATCTTATGGCCCAGGGCGTTATCAGCACCGAGAGTTTCAATGAGACGCCTGATCAAGCCGGGCAGAAATTCTTAGATGGGAAAGCGGCAATGCTGTTCTTGTCTGATGGCCAGGCTTCGTCGTATGGCGCCCAGCATAATATGACCGTAAGGGCCCTGCCGTTTTTCGGGGACTCTTCGAGCTGGGCATTTGCTCAGCCAGTATTTATGGGGATGGTCAGCGATGTGAAAACCCAGGGGGTTGCCTCTACTGCGAGCGACGAGGTTGTACACAAGGCTGCAGTTGATGTGCTTTCGAGCATTATGAGTGTCGATGCCCAAAATTATTATCTGGGTCTGTATGGCATAGATAAATTGGTATCTACTTCTGCAGATGATCCGATTCAGCTTCCCGATGCACTTTCTTCTCTTTCATCGAGCTTGGAAGAGGGAAGCGTCCGAACGTTTCTGCCCAATAGGCTCGCATCGAATGCGGTTGGCGAAACGCTCTCGGACGTTGTAAAGGGAGAAGTTGATGCTGCGGGCGCCCTTGATGAAGTGGAGGGCCTGTTGAAGGCTGAGCAATCTGAAGATAAAAAGGTGCTTACTTCGTTTTCCGAGGGCGTGAGCGGCCTTTTCGATGACACGAAGGGTAACGTTGCTGCTCTAGACATCGCCCAAGTGTCGTCGCAGGCGTTGAATACTGATGCATTTGTCGTTTCACCCCATGCTGCGCGCTGCCCCCTGTATGCGGGAGATAAGACGGCAACGGATTTGGCCTATTCGGTTGCAAAGATGCCCGTTGCTGTGGTCTCTCTTTCGGGAGATGAACTTACCGAGTATCTTTCGCGTTGCGTGGCGGCGGCAAAAAGTCCCTACGATTTGCCGGTGGTAAGCGGGCTACATCTGGAGATAGCTCAGAAAAACGGCTCCTACTATCTTGAATCGGTGGCGAAGATCACCTCATCGGGTCCGCAATCTGGTGGAACCGACACTTCTTCGGCCAACGAAGGGCGAGAATCAACAGCCGATCTGCACTCTGGAGATACCTATACCGTAGGCATCTCGTCATTTTCCTGGGAGACGGAACTCTCCGAAGCGGGCGCTTACGATCCTGTTGGACAGAAAGGCTCCCTGCAGGATGTCTGGGTAGAAGCATTTCGTGATGGTAAGGTTGCCAGCTTGCCTGCCTATCAGGATTACTTTGCTTTTTCCTAGGATGCTTTCGGTGTATTCTGACTCTGATAAACGTGCAAGAAAGGTAATCAGGGCATGATCATAAAGAAGACCCCTCATCAAATTGAGGAAATGGCCGAAGCGGGCCGCTTGTCTGCTAAGGTTTTGCGTGAAGTGGGTGCGCGGGTAAAGCCAGGCGTATCTACTGCCGAGCTGGATCGCATCGCTGAGATGATTATCCGCATGGAAGGCGGTATCCCCGCTTTCAAGGGGTACGGCGGATTCCCCGGCAGCATTTGCGCATCAGTGAACGACCAGATCGTTCATGGCATCCCCTCCAATTCCGTCATTCTTCAGGAGGGCGATATCCTTTCCATTGATACGGGCGCTATCGTAAAAGGATGGGTTGGCGACAACGCTTGGACGTATCCGGTTGGCAAGATCTCTCCTGAAAAGAAGCGCCTGCTCGAGGTTACCGAACAGTGCATGTGGGCTGGCATCGAGGCCGCTCGCCCTGGCAATCATCTGGGTGATATTGGCCATGCTATTCAGGAGATTGCCGAGCGTGCTGGCTACGGTGTTGTGCGCGAGTATGTGGGTCATGGCGTGGGTCGCGATATGCATGAAGACCCCAATGTTCCCAACTACGGCCGAAAGCATACTGGAATTAAACTTGAGCCTGGCATGGTTATCGCCATTGAGCCTATGATCAATATCGGTACCTATAAAACCAAGGTTATGAGCGATGGTTGGCTTGTTTGCACACGCGACGGTAAGCCTTCTGCCCATTTCGAGAAAACCGTTGCTATCACTGAAGATGGCCCCCGCGTTCTGACCACGGAGCCTGATTACCGTCGCCCGGTAAACAAATAGCTTCGGCTTGAGGTCGAATAGCCCTCATCGGGCGTTCGTTCGACCGTCTTTTTGTGTCGACTGGCTTAGCCTTTGACACCATCCGTTCCCTAAGCGCCTCTGTGGAGGCGCTTTTTCATTGCCCAATTGGTGGCGGGCTGTAACGGCGAGCATGTTTGAGGTAGAAGGCTTCAATGGGCAAAGGGGCTTTGAGGGACGGCTATCACTCGCGGGGTTGCTTGCCAAAGCACCCTCGGTGTTTCGGCGCTGTTTCCATATCATTGATCGCTCTGTTAACTGCCGATCTACCTGCGTTTTTGGAGAACTATGCGAAATACCCGCTTTTGACCTGGTGTTTTGTAAATTTCCAATCAGCTTGACGAGCGTTCATGTTAAGCGTGCGTTTCAAGGCTTTTGACCCTTTGTTAAACAGGGCGCATCGCGCTTGTCGCGGGCAAAAGCGGTTCTAATATGAGCCTGTCGAGTTCAACGGAGAGCTCGAATGTATGAATTGCCCTCGATCGAAGCCTCTCTGGAAGGCATTCCGGCGAGTACGGCAATATGAGTGGCTCAACGGCGAGTCTCTGGCAGCTGCGTAAGTGGCTGGCGCAAGAATATCGATCTTACGCAAAAGGAGTGATCGCCTTATGACACCGCCAACAGATGCCGCCGTTTTGGGTGGCATAACCGCAGAATCGAAAGAATACTTTGAAAAGCGCTCCCTTAAGAAGGGCGCCGTAAACTGGGTATTGCTTATGAGCTTGGGCATTGCCTACGTAATATCTGGAGACTTTTCCGGATGGAACTACGGCATAGGTTACGGTGGCTGGTTCGGAATGCTTATCGCATTCTTGGTCATGGGAGCCATGTACTTGTTCATGGTGCTAGGCTTGGCTGAAATGTCCTCTGCCATGCCCGCAGCTGGCGCTGGCTATGGCTTTGCCCGCCGCGCCATGGGCAAAGTGGGTGGTGCGCTGACCGGGTTCGCCATCCTGATCGAGTACACGATTTGCCCCGCTGCCATCTCGACGTTTATTGCTGCGTATGTGCATGCGTTGGGCCTGTTCGCCGATATCCCCTCGGTTGCCATCATCGGCTTCTTCTTTATTGTTTTCGTTGGTATTCACCTTATTGGTGTTGGCGAAGCATTAAAGATCGTATTTGGCATTACCGCTATTGCCATGATCGCCCTTATCGCTTTCGTTGTTGGCATTGCGCCTCACTTCGAAGTGGCGAATCTCTTCAATATCGCCCCTGCCGTAGATGGGGGTACGGCACTTCTGCCTTTCGGTGTTGCCGGTGTGATTTCTGCTCTCCCATTTGGTATTTGGCTGTTCCTCGCTGTTGAGGGCGTTCCCCTGGCAGCGGAAGAATCGGCAAATCCAAAGAAGGACATGCCAAAGGGTATTATCGGTGCAATGCTGACCCTCATGGTTACGGGCGCTTTGGTCCTGTTCCTTACTGCAGGCGGTGCTGGCGCTGAGTTCGCCGGCGCTGCAGCTGCTCCGTTGGTTGACGCATTGAATGAAGTTGGCGAAGGTCCTCTTGCGACGTTCGTGAACTACGCTGGTCTGGCCGGCCTGGTTGCTTCGTTCTTCTCGACGGTATTCAGCGGCTCCCGCCAAGCATTCGCTCTTTCCCGTGCTGGCTATTTGCCCAAGTTCCTTTCCGTCACGGGCTCCCGTAAAACCCCGTTTGTTGCCCTGCTCGTTTTGGGCACCATTGCCTTTACCTTGGCTGCCGTAGTTCAAGACGGCGACATCCTCCTGAACATGGCGGTATTCGCTGCATGCGTTTCCTACGCAATGATGAACCTTTCCCACATTATCTTGCGCAAGAAGGAGTCAGGCATGGAGCGTGGCTTCAAGGCCCCTGGCGGAATCGCCCTTACTGGCATTTCTTTTGCTCTTTCCCTGGTAGCTATCGTTTCGACCTTCACGGTTGATGCCTTCGCTGCAGGCTGCACCCTTGCAGTTCTTGCGGGACTGATGGTGTACTTCTTCGCCTATTCGCGAAAGCATCTGGTAGGAAATGCTCCTGAAGAAGAATTTGCCGCTTTGAAGGCTGCGGAAGCTGAGTTGAGTTAGACCGTTGCCGCAGGGGCAGTTTGGCCCCTACGGCGTGTATTCCCTGCTGCGAGGGGAAGGAGATGCTGTGATTGATTCGGTGATTTTCGATTGCGACGGAACGCTGCTTGACTCGATGCCCGCATGGCATGCACTGCAGGAGCGATTTGCCCAAAAGGCGGGAATCGCCCTCAACCCCATGCAATTGGTTCGTTTGAATGCGAATACTCTCCCCGAAACAGCAGCCTTTTTCCATCGGGAATGCGGCTTGGGCAGTTCGGTTGAAGAGGTTCTGGATGATGCCCATCAGATCCTTCTTAGCGAGTATCGCGACAACGTTCTGGCCCGAAGCGGCGCGGTGGAGCTCGCCCGCCGGCTGAGTGGCGACGGCGTGAAGCTCGCGGTTGCCTCGTCAAGCCCTGTTGACTTCCTTCAAGCGGGCTTGGAGAGAGCGGGCATATTCGACTTGTTCGATGTGGTTGCCTCTGCGGAAGGCGAGGGTAGGACGAAGAGCGACCCCCAGTTCAGCGCAAGCGTCGCTTTCAGGCTTGGCGCAAATCCCGCCAACAGCTGGTGTGTTGACGATTCGGCGTATGCATTGGGCGCAATGGCGCAGGCGGGCTTTATGACTTTGGGCATATACGACTCCGATAACGCAGGCACAAAAGAGGATCTGCGCGAAGCAGCCGATAGCTTCATAAACGGTTTCGAAGAATTGGATTACGAGTGCTTTGTGCGCGGCTGGAAAAGAGAGAGCGTTGTCATCCGCTGAGGAATGCAAGCTGAAGAGCCGGCGCAGGCTGAATTAACTTAAGTGAGAGGAAGAAAATGGGTTGCAAGAGCGAAGACGTTGGCATCCTTGAATCGAACAGTTTCAACGTTGCCAATATTGATTCTTTGAAAGGCGATTTGAGGAGCCTGGTTGAACGCCGAGCGGTGCTGGGCCCTTGTTATCGCCTGTTTTACCAGAAACCATTGCATTTGGTGCGCGGCAAGGGAACGCGCCTGTTCGACGCCGATGGTACCGAGTACCTTGATATGTATAACAACATTCCCTCGATGGGCCATAGCAATCCGGCAATCACCGAAGCGGTTACTGGTCAGCTGCAGTTGCTGAATACGCATACTCGCTATGTGCATGAGAACATCTTGGACTATGCCGAGGACTTGCTTTCGACTATACCCGAAGAAATTGATCGCGTAATGTTCATGTGCTCGGGTTCGGAGGCCAATGACCTGGCGGTGCGCTGCGCTCAGTTTTATACAGGCGGCGAGGGAATTATCGTTACCGGCGAAGCGTACCACGGCAATACGGCTTTGATCTCGGGTCTCTCCCCGTCGATCGGTAAAAGCGTTGCCATGAGCCAGACCATGCGCATGATTCCTTCCCCTGACACGTTCAGGTTGGAAACCGACGATTTGGGTGCATGGATGTGCGAGCAGATTTCCATCCAGATTCAGGACATGCGTCGCCACGGCATCAGGTTTGCCGGCGTGTTGTTTGATGGCATCTTTTCTTCCGATGGCGTTATTCCTGGTGCGCCGGGCTTCTTGAAACCAGTTGTTGATTTGGTTCACAAAGAAGGTGGCGTGTACATTGCCGATGAGGTGCAGCCAGGGTTCTGCCGTACCGGCGATGCTTTCTGGGGCTTTGCGCGTCATGGTATCGTGCCCGATATCGTAACTATGGGCAAGCCCATGGCGAACGGCATTCCTTGCTCTGCCATGGCAATAAAGAGCAAGGTCCTCGATGCGTTTGCGCAGGATAACCCCTACTTCAACACGTTTGCCGGAAACCCTGTTTCCATGGCTGCAGCTCAGGCGGTTCTAAACTACATCCGCGAAAACGACATTTTGGAGCACACCCGCGTTATGGGCGAAAAGCTTCGCGCTGCTGTGAGCGACATTGCAACGCGCCATCCTGAGCTTGCCGATGTACGTGGTGCCGGCTTGTTCACTGGCATAGAGGTGGTCCGCCCTGGCACAAAGGAAGCCGATCGGCCTTTCGCCGTTTCCCTTATCGAAAAGCTGCGTGAAAACCACGTGCTTATTTCCTTGTGCGGTCCTTATGGCAATGTGCTGAAGGTTCGTCCGCCGTTGGTGTTCGATGACTCCGATCTCGATATGTTCGCAAGTGCCTTGGAAGCCTCGCTATCTCAGCTTGAGGCTTAGCACATGACGCTCGTTCTGTTTTGATGAACGAGCTTGAAAGGATACCCCCTCATGGCAAATAATTTTGAGAACCACGAAGCATTTATGGAAGTGGCAAAAGCGGCAGCTGGGCACTATGCCGATTCGTACGCGGTGAAGCTCCTTGCTTTTTCCGAGAATGCTACGTATTTGGTGTACGACCCTGCAACCGATGAAAAGCTGTTTGTGCTGCGTGTTGGGCGCCCTGGCTATCATACGCGCGAAGAATACGAAAGCGAGATAAGTTGGCTTCGCCAGATCAACGACTATACGCCGCTTAAGGTCGCCAACCCCATCCCCGCAAGCGATGGCTCTTACATTCAGGAGATCGAGAAGGATAAAGTAACGTACTTCTGCATTGCGACTGAATTTTTGACGGGCGAAACACTGGAGCATGATAACTCTCCAGAAGCGGCTCCCGCCCATTTTCGAACACTTGGGGAGACAACGGCCTACCTGCATCGCCAAACCGAGATTTGGAATGGAACCAAGGATATTAAGCGCTTTCACTGGGATTACGAGAACATGATTGGCGAAAATGCCGTTTGGGGCAATTGGCGCGATTATCCCGATCTGTACCCGGAAGCGGAGGCGAAGATCGAGCGCTGTTGCCAGATCATCAAGGCGCGATTGGACCGCTACGGCAAAACCGATCTGAACTATGGCGTGATCCATGCCGACTTGCGCGACACCAATATCTTGGTCGATGGCGATGTAATCAAGGTTATCGACTTTGACGATTTCGGTTTTGGCTGGCATCTGCACGATCTGGCGGGTGCGCTGACCTTCATCGAGGATAGGGAAGATGTTCCCGATTTGGTGAACGCATGGCTTGACGGATATCGCAAGGTTCTTCCTTTTACTGATACCGATTTCGTGGAAATCGACACGTTCATTTTGCAACGTCGTATCCAGATGATGGCTTGGATGGGAAGTCATCAAGATTCCACCCCCGTTCAGGGATATATGCAGGGGTATATGGAAGGCACCATGAATTTGGTGGAGCGTTACCTGCGCCTTTTCGGTTAAACGCAGACCGCACGACCAGATTAGGCCCAGCTACCTCTGTGCATCGCGGACATCCCCCGAAGGCTTTGCCGCTTTGCGGTTTGCTAATTCGCATGAACGAAAGAGAGAACACTTATGAAGGAAATAGAGATCATTATCAATGGCGACAAACTCGAGCGCGTAAAGCGCATCCTTTCCGCCTTCAGCAAGAACGGCATTTTCGTGAGCCAGGGTTTTGGCTACGGTCATCAGCAGGGCTACCATCAGGTGTACACGCGCGATGACAATCGTGGCGTGAATATGCTTCCCAAGGTTTCGGTTCGCACCGTGGTGGCTGACGACTTGGTTGACCCGATTGTGAACGAGATGGTTTCGAGCATGGGCAACGCGACTTTTGGCGATGGCAAGATCTTCATAAAAGACGTTGCCGAGGCAATTCGCGTGCGAACAGGTGAAACAGGTGATGCGGCTCTGTAGCGAAGAGCCTGATAGTTTCAAACCCTAAATGCTATGAAGCGGCTCCGCTCGCCTGGTTTCAGGAGGGCAGAGCCGCTTTTGTGCTGGCGAATTTGCGGGTGAAACGAACGTGGCAGAACCGTGCCCGACGGTTTCATGCTCAGGTGATGGCGCAGATGGGGTTCCTGCCTGTAGGGGATGGGCAAGATCCGCCGCTAAGCGCAGGCCGATGCGCGCCTCCTTGCGGAAGCAAGGCGGCTAATGGCTCGCTTCGTAGCCCAAGATAATCGCTTCGGCAACTTCCGCTAGAGGCTTGCGCGTGTTCATGGAAATCTTCCGCATGCGACCGAAGGCCTCTTCTTCTGTTGCTCCTGCTTCAATGAGCAGGCATTTTGCCTTATCGATGAGACGTCGTGATTCCATGCGTGCTTTTAGCCGATCAAGCTCACCGTGCAGCTGCTCTTCTTGCTTGAAACGGCTGGTGGCAACCTCGATAGCGGCAACCAGATCCTTTTCGGCGAAGGGCTTCGTCACATAGCCGAACACGCCCATCTTGGATGCTTCCTTGACCTTGTCCGTCTGTGCGTAAGCAGTAACCATCACAACGGGGCATAGCTGTGCCTGCGTGATTTCCTGAGCTGCCGCGAATCCGTCATCGCCATCCATATGAACGTCCATAAGCGCGCAATCGGGTGCAAAGGCGAATGCCTTTTGAACCGCTTCGCGTCCGCTGCGTGCCTCTGCGATAACTTCGTAGCCCAGATCTTGCAGGGTTTCTTTCAGGTCCATGCGGATGATCGCTTCATCTTCTGCTATTAGGAGCTTCATTGTTCCTCTTCTGGTGTTTGGTTCTGTTCGTTAAGGATGAGGTTGGGTATTTCGAATGTGAAGCATGCCCCAATGGGCGTTGCCACTTCTTCGAGTTCGCTGCGAAGATCGTCCTCGACCAGGGTGCGCATAAGGGTCAATCCCATGCTGGTTTGTCCTTGGATGGTGAATCCACTGGGTAGCCCGCAACCGTCATCGCCGATGGTTACGCGCAGCCCTTTCTCGGTTTGCTTGAGACTGATGTTCACGTTCCCCTGCGTTTCTTCGGCGAATCCATGCTCGAAGGAATTGCACGTGATTTCAGCTATGACAAGCGCCAAGCTTATGGAAACGGATCCGGGAATAAGGCGCGGGGCTCCGGTAACTGTGATGCAAAACCGACTTGAGTCACCGCACATACTGGTTTTGACCTGCTGCGATACACGCCGAGCAAGTTCGATGGCGTCCACCTGTTCCTTGGTTGCCTCAGAGAGCATCTCATGCGCTATCGCCATGGAGCGAAGGCGCCCCGCCGCTTCGGCCAGGACGCTTCTTGCCTCTTCGGAGGGGCAGCGGCGAATATGCAGGCGCATCAGTGATTCAACGGTTTGCAAATTGTTCTTCACTCGATGATGGACTTCATGAATGAGGGCGTCTTTCACGCGTATCTCACGGGCAAGCGCTTGTTCCCGCTCTTCTGCAGCGGGCCCGTTTGGCCCAGTGCGCTTTTCCATGATGAGCCTCCTTCTATGTGCGCATGGTTTCCGCAACCGATTGTAGGAAGGCGGTATTTCGAGTCGGTTTCTTTGTGGTTTCCAAACGATTTGCTTTGATGTGCAGATTTGAGCAGGTGGGTTAACTTGGCTCGGGCTTCATCTGGTTTGCCGGGCCATGCCTTGAGGCGCTTGAGTTGGTGCGAAACGAAAAACGCCCCGCTTTTGGGCTTCTTTTGGCCCTCAAGGGAGGGCGCACTACCAAAAGCGGGGCATGGTAAGGCAAACGGGCTTGCCATTGTGCGGGAAACGGTTCTTGCTATAAGCGTTTCGGTTACGAGAAGAACACGCGTGAAGTGCGGCCGTAAAACGATTCAGCCTTGTAGCGCAGCAACACAGTGGGCTCTTCGCCCGATTGAACGATAACGCGGCGGATGGGGCGATCGATGGGAATAAGTTCGCCATCGATGAACATGGTTGCCTCACGGTTTGCGCTCGAAGGGTCCATTGCGATTTCGACGATATCGGAAGGGCCGGTAACCAGCGCTCGAGAGTGCAGGGAATGGGGCGCGATGGGCACTACCACCAGGCCGCTGTAGCCAGGGGCAACCAGCGGGCCGCCTGCGGAAAGGGCGTAAGCGGTAGACCCAGTTGCGGTGGCAACGATGAGGCCATCCCCCTTAACATCGGCAACTTTTTCGCCTGCAACCGTGTAGGCACAGTCGATGACGCGACCCTGGGCGCCACGAGCAAGGGTGAGCTCATTCAGGCCGAAAAACTGCTGCGAGCCCTTCATGGGAGCATCGGGACCGCCATTGGCCCCTTCATCGCCTTCGCAGAAGACGTCAATGCGCAGGTTCGTGCGGTATTCGGTGGTCAGTTCGCCGGCGAGTGCGGCTGCAACTACGGGGATAATGCCGTCTTCGTTGGAATTGGCCATGAACCCCAGATGACCGAAGTTCACGCCCAGAATAGGGATGCGGCGGTATTTGATTTGAGCGGCGGTACGCAAAATGGTGCCGTCGCCGCCCAGTACTACGGCAAGATCGAAGTCGTCGATATTTTCGACGCGGCGCTGGAAGAACTCGGATGAAGCGCGGAGGTCGTCCGTATCGAAAGCGGTGAATTCGACGCCCTGGGAAGCCAGGTACACCTCGAGGAGCAGCGCTGATTCGAGCGCCTTGGGGTTGTAATTATTGCGAACAATAAGAATGCGCATAGATTATTCCTTAGTATGGTTCCCTGGAATCTGAACAATTATAGACAACCTTGAGGACCAATGGCCAACGACTCTAAAGACAGCATACTTAAAAATACGGGGCTCATTACCCTGTGCACGCTCGGTTCCCGTGTGACGGGGCTTTTGCGCACGTGGGCGATGGCGTTTGCCTTGGGCAACACGTTGCTCACCTCGGCATATCAGATTGCATACAATATGCCTTCCATGATTTACGAGCTGGCGGCTTCGGGCCTTCTTGCCACAGCGTTTTTGCCTTTATATTTGCTCCAGAAAGAAAAGAAGGGTGACGGGGAAGCCTATAAGTTCGCTTCGAATATCCTGACCCTTACCATCGTGCTCTTGGGCATCCTGGCGCTTGCTTGTTCGGTGTTTTCTCCGCTGGTTATCGAGACACAGACCTTTACCGTCGGACAGGGCGACTCGAAGACCTTGGCCATCTTCTTCTTCCGTATCTTTGCTATTCAGATCTTGTTCTACGGCGTTGGCGCGGTTATCACGGGCATCTTGAATGCCGAACGAACCTACCTTATGCCGTCGTTGGCGCCGGTCATGAACAATATTGTGGTAACTGTGGTGATGTTCGGCTTCGTGCCGCTTTCGGCTTGGAACGAGGAGTTTGCGCTGTGGTGGCTGGCTATTGGCACTTCGCTGGGCGTGCTGTGTCAGTTCGGCATCCAGATTCCCGCATTGGTGAAGCAGGGTTTCCGCTACCATCCTCACATCAATCTGCGTGACCCCATGATCATGGAAGCGCTTAAGGTTGCCGGCCCTATGTTCCTCTACATTGCGGGCACGATGATCACCTTCAGTTGCCGCAATGCATTCTCGCTCGAGGCGGCGCCGAATGGGCCTTCCACCTTGAACTATGCGTGGACGTGGTATCAGCTTCCCTATGGCGTTATCGCTGTTTCGCTTTCCACCACGCTGCTTACCGAGCTGTCCGATTGTGCAGCGCGCGAAGACTGGGAGGGCTTCCGAGGCTTCATTCGCTCGGGCTTGCGTTCAACCTTTTTCCTCATTATCCCGTTGGCGTTGTTGGTGGGCGCCTTGGCTCAGCCGTTGATGCAGCTGTTCCAGGCTGGTGCCTTTACTGCCGACGAGGTCAACAACGTCGGAAGTATCCTTGCTGTGTGGGTTTTGAGCTTGCCGTTCTATGCGGGATACATGTATATGTACCGTGTTTTTGCGGCATTGCGCAGCTTCTTGAAGTTCGCCCTTATCGATTTTGTAGTGCGTTTTGTCCAAGTGGCGGGATACTGGTATTTGTGCCAGCCCAATGTGTTGGGGCTGGCGGGCATTCCCGTTGCCGACTTGGGATTCTACGCAGTGATGTTCGTGGTGTGTTCGTTTATTGTGCGCGGCAAGGTTGGCAGCTATGGCAATCGCGGCATTGTGGTTATGGTGGTCAAAACGGTTGTTGCCAGTGTGGTTGGTGCCGTGGCGGCAGGCGTGCTTGCCAACGGCATGGGTGTGCTGCTTGCTGGTGTTGCCATCAGCGCGGTAGTGAAGGCGGTTGCCATCCTGGCTGTTTCGGGCATCGTGGGCTTGGTAGTTTCCTTTGGCTTGTGCAAGGTGTTGCGCGTGGAAGAATTCGCCGTGCTCTCACGCATCGGTAGCAAGTTTGCCGGTAAACTCGGTCGCGGCAAGAAGGGCAATCACGCGGCGTAAAAGCGTCAATGTTACGAATCTGAAAACACTTCGAAACAGGGATTCCGCGCGGTTCCTTCTCGCTAATATAGAAAAGCGTTTGAAAGCGGTTTTGTGCCTTCAAGCGCTTTTTTGTTTGTAGCGTTCATTCGTTCATGAAGGAGAATCATGGCAAAGCATATCTTTGTGACTGGCGGCGTTGTTTCTTCCCTGGGCAAGGGGATTACGGCGGCATCGCTGGGTCATCTGCTCAAAGCCCGTGGATACAAAGTAACCATGCAGAAGATGGATCCCTACCTGAACGTGGATCCGGGCACCATGAGCCCTTTCCAGCATGGTGAGGTGTTCGTTACCGACGACGGCCATGAGGGCGACCTTGACCTGGGTCATTACGAGCGTTTTATCGATGAAAGCCTCTCTCGTGAATCCAACTTCACGCAGGGTTCCATTTACAAGAGCCTCATTGCCCGCGAACGCCGCGGCGACTTCCTGGGCGGTACCGTACAGGTTATTCCTCACGTTACCAATGCCATTAAAGAGCGCCTGTACCGCATCGCGGAGCAGTCGAACGCCGATATCGTAATCTCTGAAATCGGCGGTACCATCGGCGACATCGAATCGCAGCCCTTTATCGAGGCGGCGCGCCAGTTCAAGAAGGAGCGCCCCTACGGCGATGTCCTGTTCGTGCATGTAACGCTGGTACCTTACATCGCCGCAGCCCATGAGGTGAAAACAAAGCCTACGCAGCATAGCGTCAAGGAGCTGCGTTCCATCGGCGTTCAGCCTGATTTCATCGTGTGCCGCTCCGACCATGAAATTTCCGAGCAGGTTCGAGAAAAGATCGCCCTGTTCTGCGACGTTGCCCCCGAAGACGTGCTTGCCTGCATCGATGCGCCTTCTATCTATGAAGTGCCGCTTTCTTTGTTCGATCAGCAGTTTGATACCAAGGTGCTGAAGCGTTTCGGCTTGGAGCAGCCCGAGATCAACCTTGATCCGTTGAAATCGTTCCTTTCTGCGGCGGATGCCGTTGAAGGCGCGGTTGATATTGCGGTGGTAGGCAAATACGTAAGCCTGCCCGACGCTTACCTCTCCGTTATCGAGGCGCTGTACCATGCTGGCGTCGCCAATGGTGTCCACGCCGAAGTGCATCTGATTGATGGCGAAGAGCTAAATGCCGAAAACGTTGAGGAAACGCTTGGCTCCATGGACGGCATCTTGGTTCCCGGCGGCTTTGGCCAGCGCGCTTTCGAAGGAAAGATCGAGGCGGCTCGCTATGCCCGCGAAAATAACATTCCCTTTTTGGGCATTTGCCTGGGCCTGCAGGCGGCTGTGTGTGAGTTCGCGCGTAATGTTGCGGGACTTGCCGGCGCCACCTCTGCCGAGTTCGACGAGAACGCTGACTATACGGTTATCGACCTTATGCCCGAGCAGGAAGACGTTGAAGACAAGGGCGGCACCATGCGCTTGGGCGCCTATCCTTGCAAGCTGGAAAAGGGGTCTCTCGCCCATGAGGTGTACGGCGAAGAGGTTATCTACGAACGCCATCGCCATCGCTACGAGGTGAACAATGCCTACCGCGACACGTTGACGGGTGCCGGGTTGCGCATCTCTGGTCTTTCTCCCGATGGGCGCCTGACGGAAATGGTGGAAATTCCCGGTCATCCTTGGTTCTTGGCAAGCCAAGGTCACCCGGAATTCAAGAGCCGACCCACCAAGCCCCACCCGCTGTTCGTGGGATTCGTTGGTGCGGCCTTGAAGCATCGCGCGTAACATCGGCTGTTTTCGCTTTGCTATTGTGGGGGGCTCGCTTATTTATGCGGGCCCTCCTTTTCTTTTTTTCAGTTCGGCAAGTTCTTTTTTGCGTTTTGCACTTAGCAGTTTATCGAGGTCGAGTTCCTCTTTTCGGCAGCGGGCAAGGAGAGGTGAGCCCCATCCCTTGGATTGAATGTCCTCGTCGAGTGCATGTTTGAGATCGGGCCAACTTGAAAGCCACTTTTTGATTCGCTCACTGCCGGTGGTTTTTTGCTCATGGGCAAAGAGCCGCTTGCGTATGGCGTCTATGCTCATTTCCTTTTGGAGGAATAAACGCCTAGCCCATGCCTTCGATTGTGCCGTCCGTTCGTTGTGGGCTGCCTCACGGCATCGATCGCTGCAGTATCTCTTTTCTATCCCGCGGTGACCGGCTGTTGAAAAGCCTTTGCCGCAGCGAGCGCAATAATGAATGCGTGCTTGTCCGATCCCTAACGAGAAGTCGTACCATAGCCAGCTCAAATAGCTCCCGAACACGAAGGGGCCTGTCGATTCGTCGGTTGAGAAAACATCTACCTGGATATCGTTCATGTGGGCAACAGCGAGTGTTCGACAAAGCAGCCCCAGGATTGGCCGATCTTCTTCGTTGAAGGAAAGCTCCGTTTCGGTGAGAGTGCGATCGCCCGGTCGCTCAGGTTGGGTGGGGACGGCGTTTCTTTTGCCCGTTGCCGCGCTGGCCTCTTCGGCAAGTTGAGCTCCCGTTTCGATACTGAGGTCAAACGCTCTCATAAGTACGGAAAAATCACTTGCAGCGGGTTCTTCGGCGAATAGCGCGAGGGCTATTTCGAGCGTCGATGGAGGATAACCGGTTTCATTTCCGAGCAGGAAGGCGTAACCGATACGCTCGCCAATCACTTCGCGACGTATAAAGCAGGGGGCGCCAAGCCAATGGGCGTATGACGCGCTTGTGGGGCGGGAGATCAAATACAGCTCAAATGACTTGCCTTCATTGGCTTGCAGCCTCCAATGGGAAAGGCCCGCTAGGATTTTTTGGGCGTTGCGCATCGGAAGTGCTCCTGATGCGAGCTCTGCCGCCAATGTCGCGATGTTAGCTGTCAGCGCTGCGGATGCCCAGAGGGATGTGCTCTCTTCGATAGATTGCAGACGACCTTGTGCACAGAGGTTTACGCAAGATGCCGGTTCGCGTGCGATGAGGGGCCCATGCTTCTTCGCGAAATCGATCAAATCGGCGGATTTGACGTGTGTTTGCAGGCATATAGAGCCGTCTGGCTCTATCGCCGAGCCTGCTGATGGAAGCGAGCTCGAGCAAAATCATCGAGGCACCCGCCGGCTTACGATGTGGATCTTCTGCGCTTCTTGGCTTTCGGTTGGTTTCTGCTTTCGGGGTGAATAGAACTCCAGAAAAGGGTGCGGCTATTTTGCTTTCCGGCATCTGTTCGCTTCCCTGTGCAGGGCAGGCGTCAAGACCCGTAACCTGCCCAGTTGGGCTTCGGCGCTGAATCAGGGGGTCTGCGGAGATCACGACATTTTCCTTCTGTGAGACTTTTCTGCCGATGTTGAAATTTTTAAACGGTCAAAATTGCTTTTTCGTGTCCACTGATAAGCGTACTATACAAATCGCTGAAATGAGCTACGACGAAGGAGAAAAGCGATGTACTGCGGCGAGTGCGGCAGCAAGATATCAGATGATGCAAAGTTCTGCCCAGCGTGCGGGGCGAAAACGGAGAAGGCGGCATCTGCGTCTGCCGAGGCTTCTTTCTTTACTGCTGGGGAATCGGCCAAAGAACCCCCTGCGCCCTGGACGGGTCTTGACCATGGGCCCCTTCAAGCCTCGAGGGCGGGCGGGGCAGGTGATCTTGGTGGCCAAATCAAGGCCGTCCGTGCGCGCAGTCGACGCAAAATGCCCCAACTGGTTCTTGTCGTTATCGTGATCTTGGCTCTTTCTTCTGCAACAGCGTTTGCTGCTATGTGGGCTTACCGGACTTTCGTTGCGCCTCAGCCTGTCGCTGTCGAACAGGGCAACCCTGAACCAGCTGACCCTTATGCTGGCCAAAAGGCAGTTTTTGATGATGTGCTTACTCATTACAAAAGCGCATCCGACAACGGTTGGCCGACAACATCGTACGATGATGATCTTTCGAACATAAGCGAGGTTCTTTCGGGGAGGATGCTCTATGTTGGCCAAGCCCACCAGACGGATTTCCAGGGTGCAATACTTTCCTATGCCTACAAAGACCTCAACGGCGATGGAACGCTTGAGCTCGTTATTGCGGCGGTAACTGCAAGCGATTACATTCCCGTTGCTGCATATGGAATCCATAATGGCGCGCCGCAGTCCCTCTTCGAAGGGAAAGGGTGGCAAACATCGACCTGGACTCTGTTTGCCAGCGGCAAGATGTCCCTTAGCGGTGGCGGCCAGTACAGTGCTGGAGTGACGGTATTTACCCTGGAGGACGGCATGGCGCAAGAGGTTGGGGAATACCGGCTGTCTCGCGGCGATCGGGCTCCCGACATGGGTGAGGCTTACCTCCTTTCTGATTTCGAATGGACTCCTTTGACCGACTACCAGCCAACTAAGTGATGTGTTTACTTGATATCCCAAATGAAAGGAACAGCTATGTTTTGCCAGAATTGCGGTGCAAAAGCATCTGACGAATCGCTGCATTGCCCCGAATGCGGTGCCAAAATCGAAGTGCCTATCGAGCTGGGCCCTGGGGTCGACTCGGCTGCAGGCTACCGTGAAAGTGCAACGAGCCCCTCGGGAGGGACGCCCAATAGCTCGGGCGACGAACCGCGCAAGCGCAAACGGATCACGGTAATTGCCGTGATAGCCGTTCTGCTTGTGATTGGTTTGGTGTTCGGCGTAAGTGCGTGCCAGGCTAACAATCAGCGTACCGCGAAACACCACGTGACGTTTACGGTAAATGCTGAAGGGTTGGACACTTCTACGGGCACTATGATTCCGCTTTCCGTTAAAGGGACCGATGTAAGCGGCAATTCGGTAGAGGAGTCGTGCTACGTTGGCAATGATTCCGCTTCGCTGGATCTGGTGGCTGGAACCTATACCTTCGAAGTAACGGCTTCGCCTATTGCTGCCGATGGCACTCTGTATTCCATCGAAGGTGCCTATGCGGAGGAAACGGTCGGTGAAGATGGAACCCTTTCTCCCGGAGAGGCAATTACCTTGAAGCCCTTACCGGCCGGCAAGACCACTTATAAGCAAATCGAAGATGCCTATGAAGCCGCAAAGAACGGTGGAGCGGCTAGTGAAGAAGCTGCTAGTAAGCTAAAGGATGCAGCCACCAAGCGCGTCGATGCGGCGAAGGCGCAGCAGTCTGCTTCCAGCACCTCAAGCCAGGCAACGAAGAGCGAATCCGCTTCTGGGGGAGACGCTTCTTCAAAGTCCACGACGGATGCTGAAGGCACCTATTCTGGCACGGTGTACGTATTTGCGAGTGATGCCGAAATGGCAGAGGCGTTAGGTATAGAAAACCCGAACGGACCAAGCTCAATAAAAATTGCCACGGCGGTTATGAAGCTCGATAGCGCTAAAACGGTAAAGGCCAAAAACGGCGATGGCTCTGGATCTCGCAGCGGCACGGCTCATTACCTTGTACTGGCGCACGGAACGGGCGCAGGTTCCTGGACGTCGTACAATGGCAAACATGTTAGCGTTTCCACCCCTTCGCTTGCCTGGCCTTCTGACACGAGGATGCCCCTTGGTGAGCCCGGCGTTGTTGGCAGCGCATCGGTTGTCGGCTAACTGCCCGCTACGTGCACTTTCATTGAAAAGCCCCTCGATCTTCTTGCCTGTTGGATAATGGTGGGAAGTCGAGGGGCTTTTCTGTGGAGGCGTTGGGTGTTTTACCTTGAGGATTACATAGGCTATTTGGTTGCTGAGCGTGGCGCTTCGCCGGCAACGGTGAGCGCTTATCGCGGTGACTTGCAAAAGTACTGCCTTTTTTTGGAATCGGAGCGCGATGTGCACGAAGCCTCTTTGGTGCAGCGTAAAGATGTGGCGGCGTTCGTTGCCGATATGAGCAACCGCGGATTTGCCCCTAGCACCATAGAGCGGCGGCTTTCGGTGGCGAAAGGATACCATCGCTTTTTGGTGCGCGAGGGCTTTGCTGAGGCTGATCCAACGCAAACGGTGCCCTTGCCCCGCAAACCCCACACATTGCCTGACGTGCTGTCCGTTGCCCAGGTGTCGAAGCTCCTCGATAGCCAGCCGAACTCGACCCCTATCGAAATGCGCAATGCATGTCTGCTCGAGGTTTTGTATGGCTGCGGTTTGCGCGCAAGCGAACTTGTTGGCCTCGATGTGGATCGCGTCTACTTCGATGAAGGCTATCTGCGCGTGTTGGGAAAGGGCTCCAAAGAGCGCATCGTTCCTTTTTCTGGGGTAGCCGTGAAACGAATGCGGGAATACTTGGAAGAAGCACGTCCCCAGCTGCTGGGTAATGCGCAGCATCCTGTTCCTGCGGTGTTCCTGAACGCTCGCGGCGGTAGGCTGACCCGGCAGAGTGTGCATCGCATTGTCGCGAAAGCGGGTATGGCCATCGGGGTGGAAAACCTGCATCCTCATACGCTTCGTCATTCGTTTGCCACTCACTTGCTAGAAGGGGGCGCTGACTTACGTGCTATCCAGGAAATGCTGGGGCACTCCGACATCTCTACCACGCAAATCTATACGCACATTCAAGCAGCCCAATTAAAGGAAGAGTACTTCGCCGCCCACCCGCGTGCCTAACGCTGCCCGGCCATGGACCCGATGCTGCCCATAGGCGGGCATAGCACCGCCCACCCGCGTGCCTAGCGCTGCGCTATTGTGTGCTTCCAAGGACCTATGGGCTGCCCGGGTCCGTTCATCACGGCGGTTTTCAATTGCGGAAACAAAAATCTGGGCGCTTTTGCAACTTTTTTGCGATTAGGGACTCCTTTTCGCCTCCGTAAAGCGGAAACAGGCTATCGCGAAGCTGATTACCTGCGGTTTTACGCTGCCGATCTGTGTTTTGGAACCTTGCGACAATCCCTAATCGCAAAAAAGTTGCAATCTAGGCCAATTTTTTGTTTTTTGGCCTCTGGGGTGGCCTCGAAGCGGCGCGGGGCTGTCGTGCGCGGCGTCGGTTCACGTATAGGAAAGAAAACAATGCTATAGGTGAGGCAGGCTTGGTGTTGTCCGTAGGATGGTTAGGTTTTGCGAGCGACGCCCTGGGCGCTGTTTCCGCCAGATCTGCGAAACGAATCGTGTTCAAAGGCATGAAGCAGTGAGTGCATGAGTGCCCCAAAACGCTGCCTTGGAACCCGAACAGCGGAGCGGGCGTCTCGAGCAGACCCCTGCCGTCCCGCAGAGCCCTTAGTGGGTCTCCCACTTTCTCCCCCTTTTACCCCTAAAGTGAGCGAATAGGGCCGTTTTGCCTTGAAATCGATGATTGAATGGCGCGATTTATGGCGAAGATGTAGACAAACACGGGGTGGATGGAAAAAATCCCCCACCTTCCCCCACCGTTTCCAAAACCGATACCTAGGGGTGTATTTTGGCCTATAGGCACAATATATAGTGAAGTATTGAGAAATAGTACGCCTTTCAACAACATTAGGTGGGGGAGTAAGGGGGAGAGAGTGGGAGAAAATCCCATTTTGTGTTGCGAGGTGGCGAAGCCTGACCTAAAATAGCTTTCACGAGATACCCCCAAGGAAGGAGGGAGGCGTGAGCGAACTTCTTGGCGAATTCAGCCGCAAGCTTGATGCCAAGGGACGTTTGTCTTTGCCTGCCGATTTCCGCAAGGAACTCTCCGACAATCTCAGAATGACGCTGAGCCTTGATGGCACCTGCCTGTATATCTTCGAAACCGAGGATTTCAACAAGTGGGTAGATAGCCTTTTCGAAGCTCGAGGCGGCTTCAACGTTGGCGATAGCAATATGGTCAGACTTAAGTTGAAGTTGAATTCTCGTGCTTCTAAGTGCGAAGTCGACAATGCGGGTCGTATCAACATCTCGCCTTCTCTGCGTGAGACGGTGGGTTTTGATAAAGACGTGGTCATTGTTGGCAATGGCGATCATATTGAGATTTGGGATGAAGAGCGTTGGAACCAGTTCCTGCTTGATACGGATCTTACCGCCCTGTGCATGTGATTGGTTAGGACGCGCGAACGATGACAAGCGAATATCGGCATATTCCCGTTTTGCTCCCTGAGTGCATGAAGTATTTGAAGCTTTCCGAAGGAAAGACGTACGTAGATGCAACGCTCGGTGGGGCAGGGCATTCCCTTGAAGCCGCAAAGCTCATTGGCCCAACTGGCCATCTGCTGGGCATTGACCAAGACGACGTGGCACGTGCTGCCGCATCTGAGCGCTTGGCCGCTTTGCCCGATGATGTCCGTCCAGAGGTTGATGTACTTGCCGGCAACTTCGGGGAATTGGATTCTCTTCTTGTGTCTGCCCAGATCCCCTCTATCGATGCGATTCTGTTCGACATCGGGGTTTCCTCGGTGCAGATTGACACGCCTTCTCGTGGCTTTTCCTTTAAGGAAACTGGCCCTCTTGATATGCGGATGGATCCGAGTAACCAAACTTTAACCGCAGCTGAGATCGTCAACACTTATACCGCAGCAGATCTCGCTCGGGTCATCCGTCATTACTCAGACGAGAAATGGGCTAGTCGCATCGCCGATTTCATCGTGGCGGCTCGCGAAGAGGCGCCACTTACGAGCAGCGAACAGCTCGTAGATGTCATCAAGGCCGCGGTGCCCGCTTCGGCGCGCCGTGCAGGCGGCCATCCAGCCAAGAGAACATTTCAGGCTTTGCGAATCGAAGTGAACGGTGAGCTTGATGTGCTGAAAAGCGGACTCGAGTCGGCTGTGCGCTGGCTTGCTCCCGGTGGGCGCATCGCAGTAATCAGCTATCACTCCCTAGAAGATCGCATCGTGAAGGACTTTTTCCGTGAGTACTCAAAGGGCTGCACGTGTCCGCCCGATTTGCCTGTATGCGTTTGTGGGAACAAGCCGATACTCAAAGTGGTCACGCGCAAGCCAGTGCTCCCGTCTGAAGAGGAAATTAAGCGTAATCCGCGTTCGCGTAGTGCAAAACTTCGCGTTGCCGAACGCCTGGACGAAAACGCATAAATTGATATGTCGAACAATAGGTCGTAAAGCAAGGAGGTAAGCAGATGTCAAGCGCGCCCGCATACCGCTACGATCATGCCGCTACGCGCCCTGCTCGCCACCTTGAAAGCGCCCCTTCTGTTCGCGTTGTCCCCGGCCGCAAGCATGCGGTATACCCTACGCTTTCCGATGGCGCCGTATTGGGCATCAAGGCCATCATTGCATGCGTAATCGTTTTTTTGGTTATTGGCTTTGTCCGCGTAGGCCTTTCTTCTGCCGCATACAGCATCGCCTCGCAGTCGAGCGACTTGCGCGCCCAGATTTCCGATGCGCGCACCACGGGCGAATCGCTTGCTGTGCAGGAGAGCCTTCTTTCTAATCCTAATAACATTCGTACCGAAGCAGGAGAGCGTCTTTCCATGACGGCTGCTACGAATTCTTCTACCATGACGCTTTCTGTCGACCCTGTTGCTATCGATTCCGCGGGCAACCTTTCCTTCTCGGAAAGCGTTTCCCGTCTTGCCTCTGAGGGATAAGCGCTTATGGACGATAGGTCCTCTTCGCGCCGCCCCCAGCGCCAAGGTTCGGCTCCTCGATCTCAACGCCAGCAGCCTCCCGTGCGCTCCCAGCGTGGTGGTCGCGGCATGCATATGGATATGGACGTATTGAACGGCCGATTGGCAATCTTCTTTGTGGCGTTTTGCGTCTTCGCTCTGATTCTGGCCATTCGTCTTTTCGGCTTGATGGTTATCGATGCTCAGGCGAACCTCAATCGTGATTCTTCGCGTGAGGTCACCGTTGACGTTCAGCCGCGTCGCGGCACCATCTACGACCGCAATGGCACAATTCTCGCAACCACCGTTGATGCTTACAACGTATTCTGCCATCCCCATATGGTTAGTTCCGACAAAGTAGACCAGCTGGCTCAGGCGTTGGCCGATGCATTTGGCGGGGAAGTACAAGATTACAAGAACAAAATCACTACCGACTCCAACTTTGCGTACCTCTATAAAGGCGCCGACGAAGACGGTATGAAAAAGATCAAGGATCTAGGTATCGAAGGCGTTGACTTCGAGAAAACCACTAAGCGCGTGTATCCATGTGGTGCAACGGCAAGCCAGATCATCGGCATTTTGAATTCCGACGGTAAGGCCATTACCGGCTTGGAGCTGTATTACGACGATATCTTGGGCGGCACAGCTGGCCACAAAACCACCGAGTACAGCAAGGAAGGCGTACCTGTTCCTGGATCGGAAAAGGTAACTGCGGAAGTGGTGAACGGCCAGGACATCGTTCTTTCCATTGACGTTGATATGCAGCAGAAACTGGAAGAGTCGCTCGCCCTTCGCGTAGAAGAGGTGCAGGGCAAAGGCGGCTCGGCTATCTTGATGGACTCCGCAACTGGTGAAATTTATGCGTGCTCCTCTTCGCCGACGTTTGATATCACCGATCTGAGCGAGGTTAAAGAGGGCGCCACGAACCTTTCGGGTATTTCTTCGGCATATGAACCCGGTTCGATCATGAAGCCGCTAACTATGCTCGCCGCATTGCTCGATGGCAAGGTGACGCTCGACTCAACCTATTATTGCCCTGCGGCTCTCAAGGTGGATGACTACACCATCACCGACTCTCACGAGCGTTCTTCGGAGGACATGAGCGTATCTACCATCATCGCCGAGTCCTCAAATGTCGGTATCTCGCTGGTGGCGAAAGACCTCACCTTTACGCGCTTGTACGAATACATACAGCAATTCCAGCTGTGCGATAAGACGGGTGTCGACTATCCCGGCGAAGCGTCGGGTAGCATTGCGCCTAAAAACGAATGGTCTACCGTGCAGGGCTACAACATCAGTTTCGGCCAGGGCCTTACCACCACGCCAATAGAAATGGTGCGTTTCTACGGCGCACTCGCCAATGACGGCGTGGCCTGCACGCCCCATTTCCTGACCGACGTCCCCAGCGAATCCGAACGTCGTAGCTACGAAACGGCCCAAATCACCGACAATGCGGGTGCTATCAGCGATCTTGAATCGATGATGCAGCAGACGGTAGAGCGCGGTACGGCAACAGATGCCCAGATCAAGGGCTATCGCGTTGTGGGCAAGACTGGCACGGCGGAAATAGCCTCTGATACCGGCGGCTATAAGAAGGGCATGTACAATATTTCGTTTATCGGATATCTGCCCGATACATCCACGAATCTTGTGTGCTTCGTGGGGGCTACGGATGTTCCTGGCGAAAGGAAAACGGTAGGGACGTTTCGGGATATAATGGCGTTTGCGATTGATCGCTATAACATCACTCAGAATTGAGGTTCTCATGACTCAGAAGACATGCGGAGAGCTGTTCGAAGGTATTGATTGCACCATCATCGGCAATGCAGACGAACTGGTTTCCGGCATTGCGTACCGAAGCGATTGCGTAAAGCCAGGTGATGCATTCTGCTGCATCGTAGGCTTGAAGAGCGATGGTCATTCCTATGCTCAGGACGCCATCGATCGTGGCGCGCGCGTTTTGATTGTTGAGCGCAAGATCTATTTGGCGGATGCCACCGATATCACGGAAGTCGTGGTAAAGGATTCCCGCAAGGCCATGGCGCGCATGGCATCCCGATTCTACGGCGAACCTTCCAAGGAATTTTCCCTGGTAGGCGTTACGGGTACCAACGGTAAAACCACAACCACGTACCTGGTTGATCACATTGCCCAGCATTTGGGCAACCGCACCGGCCTTATTGGCACGGTGGGCATCGAAATCGGCGGTGAGCATCGCCCTTCGAGCCATACCACCCCCGAATCTCCCGACCTGCAAGAGCTGCTTGCTCAGATGCGCGATGAGGACTGCGGCGTCGTTTCCATGGAGGTAAGCTCCCATGCGCTCGATCTCGACCGCACCTGGGCAACCTCTTTTGCGGTTACCGCGTTTACAAATCTTACGCAGGACCACCTTGACTACCACAAGACGTTCGAATCGTACTTCGCAGCGAAGGCTCGCCTGTTCTCGAAGGATTACCCCGCCAAGCGCGTTATCAACATCGAAAGCGCGTGGGGCAAGGAGCTTCTGAAGCGTTGCTCAGCAAACGAAGACGCAATCATCACCACAGGCTTCGATGCTTCCGCTCAGATTCATCCGGTTGCCGTTGAGTACGGTTCCGCAGAAACTACGGTTACGCTTTCCGTGCGTGGCTCGAACATCACCTTTACGTATCCTTTGGTTGGCCGTTTTAACGTTGAGAACATCATGACCGCATTTGGTGTTGCCATGCATCTGGGCTACCTGCCTTCCTCTATTGCAGAAGCGCTTCGCGATGCACCTGCTGTTCCAGGTCGTTTGCAGCGCGTTCGAACCGAGCATGACGGCGGCGTTTCGGTGTACGTTGACTATGCCCACACCCCTGATGCCCTGGAAAACGCCATCGCCTCCGTTTCCGCCTTGGTTGACGGCGGGCATAAAACCCTGGTTGTGTTCGGCTGTGGTGGCGACCGCGATTCGAGCAAGCGCCCCATTATGGGCAAAGCTGCGCTGGCTGCCGATTATGCGGTGGTTACCTCCGACAACCCCCGCACCGAGAACCCGCAAACCATCATCGATGACATCCTTGATGGTATGCGTGAAGGCGAGGGTCGCTTTGACGTCGAACCCGATCGTCGCAGCGCTATTGCCTGTGCGATTGCCCATGCTTCCGCTGGCGATGCCATCCTTATTGCAGGTAAGGGTCACGAGGATTATCAGATCATCGGCACCGAAAAGCATCATTTTGACGATCGCGAGGTAGCGGCCGAAGAACTCGAGAAGGTGTTTGGTTAACTCTATGCGTCTTCCTATTGGCAAAATCGCTGAATACACTTCGGCTGATTACCTGGTAGAGCCTCAGGGTCTCGAAAAGGAGGCATGCGGTGTAACGTGGGATTCCCGTGAGGTGAAGCCCGGATTTGTGTACGTTGCCTTGCCTGGCGAGCGCGTTGATGGCCACGATTTCGTAGAAGGAGCCCTTCGTTCGGGTGCCGTTGCCGCATTGGTGATGCACGAGCTGCCCGATGCTGTGCTCGAAACTGCGAAAGCAGAAGGAGCCGCCATTCTGCGTGTCGATGAAACGGCTCGTGCATTTACCGCTCTGGCTCGTGGCTGGCGCGGTCATCTGCAGGGCAAGGTCATCGCGCTTACGGGATCGATGGGCAAAACTACGACGAAAAATCTTGTGCGCGATGTTCTTTCCACTACCTTCAAGACGGTGGCAACCAAGGCGAACCAGAACAACGAGCTGGGTGTTCCCCGCACGCTGCTGGAAGCCAACGCAGATACCGAGTTCGTTGTTGTCGAAATGGGCATGCGCGGCTTGAGCCAGCTTGAAGAGCTATGCGCGTTCGTGAAGCCGGATATTTCGCTTATCACCAATGTGGGCGAATGTCACATGGAGCTTTTGGGCTCGAAGGAGAACATCGCACGAGCCAAGGCCGAAGTGCTCGATGCCCTGGCTGATGGTTCGGGCATTGCTGTGCTGAATGCTGCCGACGGATACTGCGCCAAGCAGCGTGAGTGGGCAAAGCTCGACAAGCGGAACATCAAGACGTTCCTTTATGATGGTTCGGGCGTTTGCGCTAGTGGGCTTCCCGAGGCTGAGCTTGCTGCTTATGCGACCGACATCCAGCTCAACGAAGAGGGTTGCCCTTCGTTTGCGCTCCATCTTCCCGACGGGGTCCACCCTTGCGCTCTTGCGTTGCGCGGTGCTCATAATGCCCATAATGCTTGTGCTGCAGCTGCTCTCGGTTGGGCGTGTGGCGTTTCTGCCGATGCGATTGTTGCCGGTCTTGGCGCATCGCAGGCGGAATCGGGCCGCCAGGAAGTGGTTCGCGCCCAAAGCGGTATCACCGTTATCAACGATGCTTACAACGCCAATCCTGATTCGATGTGCGCTTCGCTTGCTTTGCTTTGTTCGATGAAGGTTGAGGGTCGCAGGTTTGCGGTGCTAGGCGACATGGGAGAATTGGGGGATTTCACGCAAGAGGGACATGAAAAAGCCGGCTCATTCGTTGCGTCTTCGTCGCTTGATTGCCTTTTATGCGTTGGCGAGCTGTCTCGCTTCATTGCTCAGGCGGCAATCCGAGATGGCTACCCTGAGCAGCACGTGCACCAGATGCCCAGTCGCGAAGCGGCGCTTGCCTATTTGAAAGAGAATATGACTTCAGGGGATGCAGTCCTGGTAAAGGCATCGCACTCCATGGAACTTGACCGCATTGCTAAGGGGTTGTTGAACTAGCATGCTTTCTTTTACGCAATATCCGACGTTCGTAGTATTTCTGGCTGTTTTCCTTGGTGCGATTGTCGCCATGGCGCTCATGCCGGTTTTCATTAAGTTCCTGCGCTCGCATCTTATTGGCCAGCAGGTTCGCGCCGATGGTCCGGAGAGCCATTTGGTGAAGCAGGGTACGCCAACCATGGGCGGCATCATTATGCTCATTGCCGCTACGGTTGTGGTTGCCGTTCTTGCCGAGCCGGTTCCTGAAACGTGGCTCATCATGGCCGCCGTGTTGGCAACGGGCGCGTTGGGCTTATTCGATGATGCATCGAAGGTTGCCCACGAGCGTTCCTTAGGTCTTACGCCAAAAGCAAAGCTCATCGGTCAGTTCTTTATTTCGACGGCATTTGTGCTTGCTGCGGTTAACTGGCTGGGGGTTCCTCCTACGGTAGACATTCCGTTTGTCTGCACGCTTGACCTTGGTGTACTTACCACCACGTTGCCTGTACAGGTACCTGCCGGTGGCGAGTTCGCTATTCCTTGGATCTATCTGATCTTTGCCGATATCCTGCTCATGGGCATGAGCAACGCAACCAATCTCACCGATGGTCTTGACGGCTTGCTCGGCGGCACCATTATGGTTGTTATGGTGGTAATGGCTGCTATCACGTTCCGTGCTGGCGTGCTTGATGCCGCTATCATATCTGCGGCAATTGCTGGCTGCTGCATCGGCTTTTTGTGGTTCAACTCGTATCCTGCTGACATATTCATGGGCGATACGGGATCTCTTGCTTTGGGAACGGCGCTTGGCTGCTTGGCAATTGTCTCCAAAACGGAAGTGCTTTCGCTTATTATCGGTGGCCTGTTCGTTGTGGAAGCCCTTTCGGTAATCATCCAGGTGCTCTATTTCAAGAAAACGCGCAAACGCCTGTTCCTTATGGCGCCGCTCCATCACCATTTCGAGAAAAAGGGCTGGAGCGAAGTGAAGGTTGTTATTCGTTTCTGGATTATCTCTGCAGCATTGGCAGCTATTGGATTCTGCCTGTACTTTGCGCAGTCGTTGATGGGATAAAACATGTCTGCTTCTTTTGATACCTCTAAAAAACACGCGCCCAATTCCTTGGGCGCTGTCCTGATTTTGGGCCTGGGCAAGTCGGGTGCCGCCACGGCGCAGTATTGTACTGCCCTGCTTGGTTCGCGAGTTTCGGAATTGGTGATCGCGGCCGGCGAAGCCACGGAGAAGAGCCGTGTCGCTGCCGCCGAGTTCGAGGCGAAGGGCGCTACCGTGCTTTTCGACACGTATAGCTTTGAAGGCTCATTCGATATATGCATCGCTAGCCCGGGTATTTCCGAGAATTCCGACTTCTATCATGCGGCTCAGGAGGTTTCGGCGGAGGTTATCAGCGAAGTTGAGTTTGCATGGCGTGAAAGCGCCGCCGATTCTGTATGGGTTGCCATAACGGGTACTAACGGTAAGACCACAACTACGGCGATGGCTGCTCATATCCTTGCCGCATGCGGAAAGAAGGCCCAGGCGGTAGGCAACATCGGCGACACATGCATCGATGCGGTGGCATCGGGCGACGTTGAATGCTATGTTGCTGAGGTTTCCTCGTACCAACTTGCGTCCACAAAGCTCTTCAAGCCCGAGGTCGCCGTGTTACTGAACATCACGCCCGATCATTTGAAATGGCATGGAAGTTTCGAAGCGTATGCTCGGGCAAAGCAGAAGATATATGCCAACTGCGACGAAAACTGCACGGTAGTGCTCGATGCCACAAATGATATTGTGCGCTCCTATGTGCGCGAGCTGAAGAAGCAACCTGTCGAACAGCGCAAGTTCGCATACATCCCGCTGGGCACCTGCCACGGTCTTAACGAGAGCATGCGTGAAGATGCATGCGGGTCCGATGCCGCGGCATTCCTTGACAATGGTGTGCTCACGGTAGATTTCAAGGGCGTCAAGCATGCCCTTTGTGCCGCTTCTGAGCTCCAGATCAAGGGCGAGCACAATGCGTCCAATGCGCTTGCGGCGGCTTCTTGCGCCATCGCGCTGGGGTGCGACGATGCAAAAATCAAAGAGGGTCTGAAGTCCTTCGCTCCATTGGAACACCGTATCGAGCCCTGCGGAACCATCGCAGGCGTTCACTGCTACAACGACTCCAAGGCAACTAATGTTGATGCGACGTTGAAGGCGCTCGCCGCATTTGGCGAAGAGCGTCCCATCGTTTTGTTGGGCGGATGCGAGCGACGTGAAAGCCGCTAAGAGAATCATACAACAGGTTTTCATAATGATTGAGAATTAATATGCGCTGAAAGATACTAAAATTAGCCGGGACGATAATGACCGTAAGGGATTAATTTTTTCTTTTCCTTGGTTTTCTTTAGGTAGCATTGATCCAGAAGCAGGGTGCGGTTTACTATTTTGTGCACTACCCTGAAATTGTGGTCTATCAAGATAATGCCTCTTGTCCGGGCGCTTTCGGTGATGTGCATACGTATTTCTTCTGCAGCAATAGGAGAGGCGTTGAACGGTTCGTCCAGCAGGAGATGGCCAGCTTTGCTGTAGAGGATAAGTTTGGTCACTTTCTAATATTCCATAGAATGTGATAGGAGTATCTATAAAACAACAGGTGTGCTGTTGATTAAGTATAGACAGCGCACCTGAAAATGAAAATTATTTGTAAAGAGAAGATTTTACCACTTATTATACAGCACCACTTCGCGAGTACCGCGTACGCTCATAGTCGGAAACCAGAGATCTTCTGCTGTCAGACCGCATTCGTCGACGGCTTGCAGGCAATATTCCAGTTTGCCGAAATCGGCATCGACATTGTTCGTCCCAAAGGTGAACTTGATTCCACGCTCTTTCGCTTTGCGGATGATGTCGAAGCTTGGAATTTTGTAGCGTGCGTTGATTTCGAGTGCAATGTTATGTTTTTTCAATACATCCAGGACGCGGTCGATACGCTCATCGGTCCAGTATTTGGCATACTCTGCATTCAACTCTTCCGGCAGGAAGGTAGGATTGGCATAGATGTCGGCCGGCTCATTGGTAAGGATCTTGACGGTCTGGTCCACCAAGTGATCCATATATTGTTCTTTGGTAACACCGTCGTAGTGTACCTCTTCGGGGCGGTATATCCTTGACAGACGTCCTTTATGGTCCACAATGGTCATTCCGTCGGTAAAGAGATAATCGAATACGCCTAAAGCCTTCTGAGAGAAGGTGGCTGTCCACTTACGGCCTTCACCTTGCACACCGCGCAGGAATGGCATGTCTTTTACTTCGTTGTAGTATTCGTACACTTCCTTGTCATCGGCAAGCATACGGCCTACGCCACCCTCACCGGCATTGGGAGCCACACCGTAGTTGATACCGTAGTTCATTGACATGGCGTGCGCCATCTCCTTCGTCAGGCCGCCTTTCAAATGCACGTGGTAATCTATCACGGGGAAGTTTTGCTGCTGGAAACGGATCACAGCATCGTTCTGTTCGTCTATCCGTGGCATTGTGTCTGCCTCATTGACCGCGTCTTTTTCCAAGCGGGTCATGTTGAGGTTACGAAAGGTTACATCACCGCTCATACCTTTTAGTGCAATAGAACCGCGGCTGAGCAAGCGCCCGGCATACTCTTTTGTACGATAGGGGTGTTCGGGTTCGGTATAGCATACTACTACCGTATCGTTTATGGCAATCATTATGTTATGCCCGCGTACAGCAATTTCAAAGTCGAACCACTTCCCGTCTTCAGCTAATGAACGGTAGAGGTTACGCACGGATGTGAGGCTGCCGCTTTTACGTGTGCCGTCGATGGCTCCGTTCCGGAATGCTACCTCATAGCCTGATTTCCCGTCGGTATGATGGAACAACAAGGCCGCTTCCGCATTTTCCCCGGTGAGAGCTTGCCCGGTAAGTATAAAGTTCTCATATTCTCCTTCAGCAAACCAGGTCGATCCGGCTGTCACGGTTATTTCATTACCGTCGGCAGTTCCCATTTCGGGACTGCTGAAACGGTCTAATGGTTCTGCAACGTTGTATCGTATGCAGCTGGTAAGCCCTAAGATACTTATCAAGGCCACTATTAATGCTGTACTGGTTTTATCAATCATAATGTATTTTGTTTTAGGTAATTACACATTAAAGCGGAAATGCATGATATCGCCGTCCTGAACGATATATTCTTTTCCCTCGACACTCATCTTTCCGGCTTCTTTTACAGCAGATTCCGAACCGTAGGAAATATAATCCTCATATTTGATGACTTCGGCGCGGATAAAGCCTTTTTCGAAGTCGGTATGGATCACACCGGCACATTGCGGGGCTTTCCATCCTTTATGGAAAGTCCAGGCACGACATTCGTCGGGACCGGCGGTCAGGAATGTTTGCAGGTTCAGGAGTTTGTAAGCGGACTTGATCAGACGGGCAACGCCGGATTCTTCCAAACCGATCTCCTGTAAGAACATCTGGCGTTCTTCGTAGGTGTCGAATTCGGCAATCTCGCTTTCGATCTTGGCCGCTACGACCAATATTTCAGCTCCTTCGTCTTTTACGGCTTCGCGGACAGCATCCACATATTTATTACCGTTGACTGCGCTTGCTTCATCTACGTTACAGACATACATTACCGGTTTGTCGGTCAACAGGAATAGATCGTGTGCGATCTTCTGCTCGTCTTTCGTCTCGAAAGAAACGGTGCGGGCACTTTTACCCTGTTCCAGTGCTTCCTTATATTTGCAAAGTACTTCATAAGCGATTTTAGCCTGCTTGTCACCGCCTGTCTGAGCCTGTTTCTGCACTTTGGCAATACGGCTGTCAATGGTTTCCAGGTCTTTGATCTGCAATTCGGTGTCAATGATTTCCTTGTCGCGAACCGGATCGACACGGCCGTCCACATGAACAATATTGTCGTCATCGAAGCAACGCAGTACATGCAGGATTGCATCTGTTTCGCGAATATTGGCAAGGAATTTGTTTCCCAGCCCTTCTCCTTTGCTGGCGCCTTTTACAAGGCCGGCGATGTCTACGATTTCCACCGTAGTAGGGATAACACGCTGGGGATGTTCGATTTCTGCCAGTTTGTTCAAACGTTCGTCCGGTACGGTGATCACGCCGACATTCGGTTCGATCGTACAGAACGGGAAGTTAGCAGACTGTGCTTTTGCATTCGATAAGCAATTGAAAAGAGTAGACTTTCCTACGTTGGGAAGTCCTACGATGCCACATTGTAATGCCATTCTATTTTGTTGTTATGATTTATTCAAACTTTGTTTCCAGACTGCAAAGATATACAATCTTTTGTATTTATGTTGCCGGATACAGGCGAACCGGATATAGAAAATATTGTTTGGGCGAATAAGCGGGAGAGGAATTTGAGTCTTTTAATAATCCAGTATGGCCCGAACCTGCCGCTTTTCCTTTTTGGGGCATATAGCGAGGCGGCTGTTTGCCATATTGAATGCTACTCCCAGATCGATCACGCTGTTGTCTTTGCACCAGTATTCCTCGTCGTATAAAAAAGTTCCTTGATACTTGGCGAGGAACATGTTGAATTCCCGTTGCCTGGTGTGCAGTAATACCAGATTGAGCATATCCGGCAGATGCCAGTTGTCTAAGGTCCCTTCGGAAATGGACTCGCAATAGATCAAGGCATCGAAATAATCGAGTGTCTGTTCCCGTATCTCCATTACCGAACCTTTATAAGGGGCTATATCGGGTTCTATATGCTGACCGGGAGAATCTGCTCCAGCCTGTATGATCACGCCGTTTGCATAGAGATCTCCGACTGCCGGAACCCGGAAAGGGGGAAGATGGATACCTTGCGCGATCTTATATCCTTTTTCGGGGTAATAGTAAGTGAAATGGCTCAGTGATGTCGTGAGGCGGATGGAACGGATGTGGCTGGCTTCATCCGGGATAGCGATTGAAATACCCCGATTCAGTATCTCTGTATCCGGTGTTATGTAACGATACAAGGGGAACTGTCCGGATGTGAATTCGAACGCTGCTTTTTGTACGGATACTGGAAGATTGTCAGGGAATATGAAATACATAATTTTCCAATTGCTCCATCTGTCCCCCTAAGACGGAAAATATAATAAAAGCGTGGGAACTGCCATCTATCCAAGCAAGAGGTATCGCCAAACACCTATCCAGCAGATAGACAACAGCCCACGCTTGATGTTTATATATTATGTATATATATACAAAAAACGTGAGGCAATTGTTGTCTACTGTCCTTGCTGGATGAAAAATTGGCGATTTTCTTGCTTAAGGACAATATGATAACGCTTCTGTTTTACTATGTGATATTGCAACTCCTTGCAATAAATTTCACGACAAAGATAGTGTATAAATGCTGTGATTTATAAACTTTATGTGTTTTTGTTAATGCGCTTCCAGCCAGTTTACCCCTTCACCGCAGTCGGCGATCAAGGGAACTTGCAGTTTGATTGCATTTTCCATTTCATCCAACACGATTTGTTTCACTTTTTCCAATTCGTCTTTGTAGACGTTAAAGTTCAATTCATCGTGTACCTGCAGGATCATCTTGCTCCTCAGACCTTCGGTTTCGAAGCGGTTGAAGATGCGAACCATGGCAACTTTGATGATGTCGGCTGCACTGCCCTGGATCGGAGCGTTGATCGCGTTTCGTTCGGCATATCCCCGTACGATCGCGTTATGGGAGTTGATATCCGGCAGGAAACGTTTGCGCTTATAGATCGTCTCTACATATCCTTTTTCTTTCGCCACCTCGATGCTTTCGTCCATGTATGCACGGATGTCTGGATAGGTTTTGAAGTATCCTTCGATCAACTCTTTTGACTCTGCGCGTGGGATGCTCAGCCGTTCGGCCAACCCGAAAACAGAGATTCCGTAGATAATGCCGAAATTGGCCGTTTTCGCTTTCCGACGCATATCGGAAGTGACTTCTTCAACCGGAATACCGTATATCTTGGCGGCTGTGGCGGCATGAATGTCGGCTCCGCTGCGGAAGGCTTCTATCATGTGGGCATCCTGGCTCAGATGGGCCATGATGCGAAGTTCGATCTGCGAATAGTCGGCGGAGAAGAAAATACAGTCTTCGTTTTCGGCTGTAAAGGCTTTCCGGATTTCACGTCCCAACTCATCGCGTACCGGAATGTTTTGCAGGTTCGGATTGGTGGAACTGAGGCGGCCGGTCGAGGTGACTGCTTGGTTGTAGGACGTGTGGATCTTGCCGGTTTCCGGGTTGATCAGTTCGGGTAGGGCATCGATATAGGTGCTGAGCAGCTTCTTCAGCCCTCGATATTCGAGCAGCTTTCCCACGACGGGATGTTTGGAACGCATTTTTTCCAGTATTTCTTCACTCGTGCTATAGCTGCCTGTCTTTGTCTTCCTCGCTTTCTCTTCTATCTTGAGGTGATCGAAAAGGACTTCGCCGACCTGGCGGGCAGAATTGATGTTGAACTTCATTCCTGCCAGTTCGTAGATCTCTTTCTCCAACTTCTTGAGTGCGGTCGTCAGTTCCTCGGACGATTGTTTCAAGGCGACGGTGTCAAGCGTCACTCCCGTATATTCCATTTCAGCCAATACATATATTAAAGGCATCTCGATGTCATAAAAAAGCGATTCGAGTCCTTCTTTTTCCAGACAGGGGGTAAAATAGTTTTTCAGCTTGAGCGTGATGTCCGCGTCCTCGGCGGCATATTCGGCTACTTGGACAACCGGGACGTCACGCATGGTAAGTTGTTTCCTTCCTCTCGGGCCGATCAGTTCCTCGATCCGTACTGTTTTATATTTAAGGTATGTTTCGGCGAGGTAGTCCATACCGTGACGCAGTTCGGGATTCAGAAGGTAGTGGGCGATCATCGTGTCGAATAGAGGGCCGGCTATCCGGATTCCATATTTGCGGACGACAAGGATGTCGAATTTTATATTTTGTCCGATCTTGAGAGATTTCGGATTCTGCAGGGCGGGGGAGAAGTGGGCAAGAATTTTGTCGGCTTCTTCGCGGGCTGCCGGAACAGGGACGTACCAGGCCTCGTTTTCCTTCACGGCGAACGACATTCCGACCAATCCGGCCTTCAATGGATCTATACCATCTGTTTCCGTGTCAAAAGCAAAAAAATCCTGTTCGTTCAAAAACCGCCCTAATTCTATTCTTTTTTCCTCTGTATCAACAAGATAATAGGTGTGAGGAGTAGACTTTAAGTTCGCGAGAGTCGAATATTTGGGAACAGCCGTAGGTTCGGTCGCAAATTCTTCAAAGAGCGAGCCTTGAATCGGGCCTGCCGGAGCTGCTTTTTTTCTTGTATCGGCTTTTGCTGGCGCCGGTGCTGTTTTGGACTCCGTTTTGACTTTTTCCGGCTCTCCGCTCATTCTGTTAATAAATGTTCTGAATTCTAATTCAGTGTAAATCTCTACGAGACGTTCCTCATTCATCTTTTCACGGATGCATTTGGCAGCATCGAACCGGATCGGTACATCCGTCTTGATTGTTGCCAGGAATTTGGAGAAGCGGATCTGCTCCATGTTCTCCATGACCTTCTTTTGAAGGGAGCCTTTCAGCTTGTCGGTATTCTCCAAAAGATTTTCGATCGTTCCGAATTCGGCCAATAATTTCTGGGCGGTCTTTTCACCGACACCCGGACATCCGGGGATGTTGTCGGAACTGTCGCCCATCAGTCCTAAAAGGTCGATCACCTGGTCGACGGATGTCAGGCCGTATTTGTCCAGTACTTCGGGTACGCCCATAATCTCGTAGTCACCGCCGAAGCGGGGGCGGTACATGAATATATGTTCGGATACCAGCTGGCCGTAGTCTTTGTCAGGTGTCATCATATATACTTCGAAACCTTCTTTTTCGGCTTGCTTGGCAACCGTGCCGATAACATCGTCGGCCTCATAGCGCGGAACTTCCAGTATCGGGATATTGTAGGCTTCTATGATGTCTTTGATGAAAGGGACCGACTTGCGGATATCTTCCGGCGTCTCTTGCCGTTGCGCCTTGTACTGTTCGTAGGCTTCGTGGCGGAAAGTCGGACCTTTCGGGTCGAAGCCTACCGCAATATGGGTCGGGTTTTCACGTTTCAGGACATCTTCCAGGCTGTTGATAAAACCGAAGATGGCCGAAGTGTTCATGCCTTTGGAGTTGATACGCGGGTTCTTGATAAAAGCGTAGTAAGACCGATAAATCAATGCATATGCATCTATGAGGAATAACTTCATCTCTTTTAACACGTTTTAGTGTGACAATTGTCGGTAAATGTACGAAAAAACTCGCTTACTCGATACTTTTTGTTACTTTTGCGCATCTTAGGATCAATTATGAAGGATAGAAGTAAAATAGAACAACCGGTTGCCGTAGAGTTTAAACGTTTTAATGATGAGTTTGCTGCTTCGCTGCGAAGCGAAACGAATCGTTTGCAATCAGCTATTGACCAGATACTGAATGCGAGCGGAAAACATGTCCGCCCCTTATTAGTACTTTTGACGGCTAAAGCATGTGGGCAGGTAACGGATAATACGATCAATTCGGCTGTTCTGTTGGAACTGCTTCATACTGCCACACTGATTCATGATGATGTGATCGACGAGACAAAACAGCGTCGCGGGGTTCCTTCCTTGAATGCCATATTCGATAACCGCATTTCTGTCTTAGTGGGCGATTATGTCCTTTCCACCGCGTTGATCCGTTCTATCCAGACAGGTAATCTGCAAATCATAGGTATTGTTTCCAATCTCGGACGCGATCTTTCGGAAGGGGAGATCAAGCAGTTGGAAACGGCCGAAGAAAGCATCATCGACGAATCCTGCTATATGCAGGTGATACGGAAAAAGACGGCCATGCTGCTTTCCGCTTGTGCCGAGATCGGTTCCATCTCTGCCGGGGCATCCGGTGAAATGGTGGAAAAATGCCGTGAGTTCGGCGAATACTTAGGTTACTGGTTCCAGATCAAAGATGATATCTTCGACTACTTCAAAGAAGCGAATATCGGCAAACCGACCGGCAACGATATCCGGGAGGGAAAGGTCACGCTCCCCTTGCTGCACGCGTTGCAGACGGGTAGGAGAGAAGAGGCAGAACATTGCCTTCATATCATAAATGAAAAAGACTTTACCACAGAGAATATAGATTTGCTGATTGATTTTGCGAAAGCGAACGGGGGAATCGAATATGCTGAACAGCGTATGCAGGTATATCATGACAAAGCGGTCGAGGTTTTGATGACACTTCCTGAATCGGAAGCACGCGAAGGTTTGCTGCTGCTTGCCGATTACATCGTAGAGCGCCGTAAATAGATTTTCGCGTATTTACTGTCACTCTATCACTTTTTTTCTTGCATCCTTTGTATATCAACATGTATTGAGTGTGATAGATGCCCTTTTCATCTATCACTCCTGTGTCACTCTCTATCACACTTTTCTTTTCATTTAATACGTTATTGGTTGAAAATCAATTTGATAAATATGCCGAAGGAAATTTAGGTTTGCTGCTTTATTATCAGTATCTTTGCCAGATATTACTTAAAAACAGTGACTATGACAAAAAAAGAAGCGATTAAGCTCTTCGAAGAGCGTAAAGTCCGGACCGTTTGGGACGATGAACTGGAAAAATGGTACTTTTCTATTGTAGATGTAATAGGTGTGTTAACCGACAGTCCTGATCCTCGAAATTATTGGAAAGTATTGAAAAATCGGTTGAAGAAGGAGGGAAATGAAACGGTTACAAATTGTAACCAGTTGAAATTGGTTGCCGAAGATGGAAAGAAACGTCTTACCGATGTTGCCGATACCGAACAACTTTTCCGCCTGATTCAATCTGTCCCTTCTCCCAAAGCCGAACCTTTTAAAGGGTGGATGGCGCAGATTGCCAGTGAAAGAATCGATGAATTGCAGGATCCTGAATTGACGATAGATCGTGCTATGTGGGAATATAAACGTTTGGGATACTCTGACAGCTGGATCAATCAACGATTAAAAAGCATTGAGATCCGTAAGAATCTGACGGACGAATGGAAGCGTTGTGGAATGGAAGAAGGGGTACAGTTCGCTTTTTTGACCGATATTATCACAAAGACTTGGTCTGATAAGACAACGAAAGAATATAAGGCGTATAAGGGGCTTAAGAAAGAAAACCTCCGGGATAATATGACTAATACGGAGTTGATCTTGAATATGCTTGCCGAAGCCTCCACAACGGAACTTTCGCAAGTAAAGAACCCTCAAAATTTCGATGAAAACGCCTCTGTAGCGATGGAAGGCGGCAAGGTCGCCAAAGTGGCCAGGCAGCAATTGGAAAGTCAGTTGGGACGTTCTGTTGTCTCTCCCTTGAATGCGCATAGCACCTTGGAAAAACTTCCGGAAGATACAGAGAAAGATGAATAAACTGCTTATATAAACACGACGACACCCGGATGTAGGCGATCCCTGCATCCGGGTGTTCGTTTAAGGTAGATCCGGGTGTAGCAGGTGGGAACATCCGGGTGTAGCCGAATTTATGTCGTTATCTTTGGAAGAAAAGACTATGGGTTTGTGAGAAATATCCCGTTGCTTTTCTTCTTATTTTCCCAGACGGTGTTCGATGTCTTCCACCAAACTGCTGGCTCCTATGCGGAACAGGTCTTTATTCAACCAATCGTTTCCTAATACTTCCTTGACGATGGTATAGTAGCGGACAGCCTCTTCTGCCGTGCGGACACCGCCTGCAACTTTAATACCGACACGTTTTCCCGTGATGGAATGGTACTTTTTCAAGACTTGGCACATCGTGTAAACGGCTTCCGGAGTGGCTCCCGGATAACCTTTCCCTGTCGATGTCTTGATGAAGTCCGCACCGGAATAGACTGCGAGGACAGCCGCCTTCTGAATGCTTTCGGGAGTCTGGAGAGCACCTGTCTCAAGGATGACCTTCAGTTTGGCATCACGGCAGCTTTCTTTGATCTCTTGAATTTCTTCGCTAAGTTCGTCATAATTTTCTTCGAGGAAATAGCCTAAGTTCATGACAACGTCGATTTCATCGGCTCCCTGCATGACGGCCATCGCTGTCTCGGCAATCTTTATTTCCATGAAGGTCTGCGAGGAAGGGAAACCGCCTGCTACGGACGCAATCTTTACCTCCTGTGCGGAGAGGGCCTCTTTTACCGTCTCAACAAACAGGGGATAGGTGCAGATGGCGGCAACGTTGGGTACGTCGGGGCGGGTTCCTTCGAAATCGTTCACCTTGTCGACCAGTTTCCAGATGCTCTCTTTCGTGTCGATACTGGTGAGGGAAGTCAGGTCGATGAAACCGTGAATCTGCTTCAAAACGTCGGGAGTGAAGTTGTCGTTCCCATGTTTTCCGAGCAGTGTTTTTACCCGTCCGGTCACTTCTTCCGTTGTGCCGGCCGCCTCGAATTTGGCGAATGCTTGCTGGTATTTATTGGTGTGGAGATGTTCGGTGTCTTCATCATGATGGTGATGTCCGCATCCACATTCGTGATCGTGTTCGTGTACCATAATCTTATAGTTTTTTATTGTTTATATGTCGTTCTTTATCCCGGTTCGTTTTCTTTTGCAGGTTCTTTTCGAAAGCAGCCGTCAGGTCGACGCCTGTCTGGTTGGCAAGGCAAAGCAATACCCATAGGACATCGGCCATTTCATCGCCTAAATCGCGGTGTTTCTCGCTCTCCTTGAAAGATTGTTCACCATATGTGCGGGCCATGATGCGGGCCAGTTCACCGACTTCTTCGGTCAGAATGGTCATATTCGTCAGTTCGTTGAAGTAGCGGACACCATACGTTTTGATCCAGCTGTCCACCTGCTCCTGTGCCTGTTTAAGCGTAATTTCTGCCATATCTTTTCATTCTTTGTTTTGTGAGTCGATCCAGATCGTGACAGGACCGTCGTTCACCAGTTCCACTTTCATGTCGGCGCCGAACGTGCCGGTCTGCACTTCCTTTCCGATCTGCAAGCCCATCTTGGCGCAAAAAGCCTCGTACATTGGAATGGCTATGTCCGGTTTGGAGGCATGGATATAGGAAGGGCGGTTTCCCTTCTTTGTGGAGGCGTGCAGGGTAAACTGGCTGACCACCATCACTTCGCCTTCCGTTTCGACGACAGAACGGTTCATAACGCCGTTTTCATCGTCAAAGATGCGCAGGTTGGCAATCTTCTTGCACAACCATTCGATATCTTCCTGCGTGTCGCGGTCTTCAATACCGACCAGTACGAGCAGACCTTTCCCGATTTTGGATTTCAGCTGTCCGTCTATGGTTACGGAGGCATGCTGTACCCGTTGTATCAATGTTCTCATATCTTTATTTTAAACCATTTAATAATGCTTTTGTTTTGGCTTCTCCGATTACCTCTTTCAGTTCGTCGAAGCCGGCTTCACGTATTCGTTTTACGCTCTTAAAATGACGTAAAAGTAATACTTTTGTCTTTTCTCCGATCCCTTTTATCGTATCCAATTCGGATTTTGTCTGGCTTTTGCTGCGCTTATCCTTATGGAAAGTGATGGCGAAACGATGCACCTCGTCCTGTATTTGCGTGAAGAATTTGAACATGAAACTTTGTATCGGCATGCCGATCGTTTCGGGAGGGAAGCCGAACAGGAGTTCCGAAGTCCGGTGTTTCCCGTCTTTTGCCAACCCGGCTATCGGAATGTCCAAGTGCAGTTCGTCCTGGATCACTTCGCGTACGACTTCCATTTGCCCCTTTCCACCGTCGGTGATGATCAGGTCGGGCAGGGGAGTCTCTTCGACGATGGCACGCTGGTAGCGGCGACGTACGACCTCTTTCATGGAGGCATAGTCGTCCGGGCCGACAACCGTTTTGATGTTGTATTTCCGGTAATCTTTTTTCGATGGTTTCGCCATTTTGAAGACGACACACGCAGCTACCGCGTCGCTTCCCTGTATATTGGAATTGTCGAAACACTCGATATGAGCCGGTAATTTGGGGAGATGGAGCGTCTCCTGTATCTCTTTTAAAAGACGTGTGCTGCGTTGCTCCGGGTTCAGTTTCTCCGCCTGTTTCAGCTTGTCGACCTTATACTGCTTCACGTTCATTTCCGATAATTCCACCAGCTTCTTTTTATCTCCGCGCTGCGGAACGGTGATCGAAACGTTTTCCAGTTCTATATCCAACGGAAAAGGAACGATGATTTCGCGTGCAGTGCTTTTAAAGCGGTTGCGCATTTCGATGATCCCCAAGCTGAGCAACTCCTCTTTCGACTCGTCCAAACGCTTTTTATATTCGAACGTATAGGCTTGCACGATCGCCCCGTTGCCGATATGCAGGTAATTGATGTAGGCGGAATTCTCGTTTTCGGCCAACGAGAATACGTCTATATTGTGGAGCATCGGGGTGACCACTGTCGATTTGGAGCGGTAATTCTCGATGACTTCATACTTTTCTTTGATCTTCTGCGCTTCTTCGAACCGCAATTCTCCTGCCAGTTTCTGCATCTCTTCATACAGAAGTTTGCTTATCTGCGAGATATTCCCGCGTAGGATTTCCTTTATTTCGGAAATGTTTTGCTGGTATTCCTCCAATGTCTGCAATCCTTCACAAGGCCCTTTGCAGCGCTTGATATGGTATTCGAGGCATACCTTATACCGGCCTTTCGCAATGGATTCGGGAGTAAGAGGATATTTGCAGGTACGTAGCGGATACAGTTCTTTCAGCATTTGCAGCATGACCTTTGCCGTATAGATGGAAGGGTAGGGACCGTAATAGCGCGAACCGTCCCGTACGATATTCCGGGTTTGGAATACGCGCGGGAAATATTCGTTCTTGACAACGATGGACGGATAGGTTTTGTCGTCTTTCAGCAACACGTTGTACCGAGGACGATATTGCTTGATCAGGTTATTCTCCAAAAGAAGTGCATCCTCTTCCGTGTCGACAACAAAATATTTGATGTCTCGTATCTGCTTGACCAGGACACGTGTTTTGTTGCTGTCGTGTTCTTTGTTGAAATAGGAGGAAACGCGACGCTTCAGGTTCTTTGCTTTGCCTACATAGATGATCGTTCCCTTCTCGTCAAAGTATTGGTAGCAGCCTGGCGATTCCGGTATGACGGAAAGGATGTTTTTTATATGTTCCTCGGTTGTGCTCATTTCTTTTGCATCTGTTTCTATCCTATTTTCAGTCTTTTACGCTATTGTTGTTAAAGTAAATGTTTCACGTGGAACATTCCACGTTTAGCGTCCCAGCATCACCAGGAGGATATTGATGTCGCTTGGGGAGATACCCGGAATACGGCTTGCCTGGGCTATCGTGTCTGGGTCTATCCGTGTCAGTTTCT
>OGQD01000155.1_pt1 | contig 56548 bp, 53 predicted proteins | sample 1553091 | NCBI WGS metagenome assembly OGQD01 (sample SAMEA2580290, study PRJEB22360) | human gut metagenome | biome: human gut; feature: human-associated habitat; material: faeces | place: Denmark | collected 2008/2010
TGATGTTCAACGCGCACAAGGTGCCGGTCGGCCGCGACCAGATCCAGCACGTGGAAATGGCCCGCGACATCGGCCAGCGCTTCAACCACCTGTTCGGCAACGGCAAGGAACTGTTCACCCTGCCTGAAGTGGTGATCGAGGAAGACGTGGCGACCTTGCCGGGCCTGGACGGTCGCAAGATGTCCAAGAGCTACGACAACACCATCCCGCTGTTCGGCAGCGCCAAGCAGCTCAAGGACGCCGTGGCGCGCATCGTCACCGACTCCCGCGCGCCGGGCGAGCCGAAGGACCCGGACAACTCCCACCTGTTCACCCTGTACCAGGCGTTCTCCACCCACGAGCAACAGGCCGCGTTTCGCGCCGAACTGCTCGGCGGCCTGGCCTGGGGCGAGGCCAAGCAGCGCCTGTTCGAACTGCTCGACAACGAGCTGGGCGAGGCCCGCGAGCGCTACCACGCGCTGATTACCCGTCCGGCGGATCTGGAAGACATTCTCCTGGCCGGTGCCGCCAAGGCCCGCCGCATTGCCACTCCGTTCCTCGGCGAGCTGCGCGAGGCCGTGGGCCTGCGCTCGTTCCGCGAGCAGGTGCAGGTGGTGACCGAAGGCAAGAAGAAAGCTGCCAAGGCGGCGCGCTTCGTCAGCTTCCGCGAGGAAGATGGCTTCCGCTTCCGCCTGCTGGATGCCGCTGGCGAGCAACTGTTGCTCTCCATCACTTTCGCCGACGGCAAGGCCGCCGGCCAGGTGACCAAGCGCCTGCAGTCCGAGGAACTGGACCTGCACGCCGAACTGAACGCCTTCAGCGTGCGCCTGGATGGCGAAACCGTGGCGTACAGCCCGGAGTTCTCCACCGACGCAGAGCGCGACGCCGCCATGCAGCGTCTGCGCGAGGCTCTCGCTCCACAGGAGTGAGGCGCCGCAGGCCGGCCCGACTACCGGCCAATTGCCAAGAAACGGGGGCGCCGCTAAAGTGTGCGCCCCCGTTTTCGTTGCCTTGCTACCGATCATGACGCCTCTTCAGCGCTACCAGGAAGACCTCAAACGCCCCGATTTCTTCCACGACGCCGCGCAAGCGAACGCCGTGAAGCACCTGCAACGCCTCTACGACGACCTGGTCGCCGCCGACAAGGGCAAGTCCGGGCTGTTCGGCAAACTGCTGGGCAAGAAGTCCCAGGAGCCGGTGAAGGGCCTGTATTTCTGGGGTGGCGTCGGCCGCGGCAAGACCTACCTGGTGGACACCTTCTTCGAAGCGCTGCCCTTCAAGCAGAAGATGCGCACGCACTTCCACCGCTTCATGAAGCGCGTCCACGAGGAAATGAAAACCCTCAAGGGCGAGAAGAACCCGCTGACCATCATCGGCAAGCGATTCGCCGACGAGGCCCGGGTGATCTGCTTCGACGAATTCTTCGTCTCCGATATCACCGACGCGATGATCCTCGCGACCCTGCTGGAAGAGCTGTTCAAGAACGGCGTCAGCCTGGTGGCGACCTCCAACATCGTGCCGGATGGCCTCTACAAGGACGGCCTGCAGCGCGCCCGCTTCCTGCCGGCCATCGCGTTGGTCAAGAAGTACACCGAAGTGGTCAACGTCGACAGCGGCGTGGACTACCGCCTGCGCGCCCTGGAACAGGCCGAGCTGTATCACTGGCCGCTGTCCGAGCAGGCCGACCAGGCCATGACCCGCGACTTCAAGGCGCTGACCCCGGAGTGCGCTGCAGCGACCCGCGATGACGCGCTGATGATCGAGAACCGCGAAATCCGCGCGCGCATCACCTGCGATGACGTGGCCTGGTTCGAGTTCCGCGAGCTGTGCGATGGCCCGCGCAGCCAGAACGACTACATCGAGCTGGCGAAGATCTTCCACGCGATCCTGATTTCCAACGTCGAGCAGATGGGCGTGGCCAAGGACGACATGGCGCGCCGCTTCATCAACCTGGTGGACGAGTTCTACGACCGCAACGTCAAGCTGATCCTCTCCGCCGAGGTGGAGCTCAAGGACCTGTATACCGGTGGCCGCCTGGAGTTCGAGTTCCAGCGCACCCTGAGCCGCCTGCTGGAAATGCAGTCCCACGAGTACCTGAGTCGCCCGCACCGTCCCTGATGGTTCGGCTAATGAAAAAGGCTGCCTTCGGGCAGCCTTTTCGTTTGAGCACTTCGCAATAGCGAGCTTGCTCGCGAAAATTCCACCGGCTGCTCGGGAGTTGGACGGTTCGCGAGCAGGCCGGCTTCTACAAAACCAGTCAGCGCTGGGCCATCTCCTGCTGCGCTTTCTTCAGTAGTTGCTGGGCGTGGGCGACTTCCAGCGCCTCCATGGCATTGATCGGCTTGATTGCCACCGCTTTCTTCAACTGCTCCAGCGCCTTCTGCTGTTCATCTTCGCCGTACACATAACCCAGCGCGTTGGCGTACTCGTAGTGACCGATAGGCAGGTCGTCGGCGGCGCGGAAGGAGCGGGCGAAGTACTGCTCCATTTTGTCCGCGCTGACGCCGTAGGTCATCTTGCCCACCAGCTTGCCGACCTTGCGGATCACGCCGGCTTCGTAGCCACCGTAGAGTGCCAGGGCGAACGGCTGGTTCGGCTGCTTCGCCAGCAGGGCGTCCAGTTCCTTGGGAATCTCGCTGGTGTAGCCGCGCTTGAGCACCACCGGCACCGGCAGGTCCTCTGCCAGGCGAGCCTTGGCGTAGGCGCGGCCGAACTGGGCGATGGGGTCGGCGTTGAGCAGCGGGCCGGCTTCGTCGGTGTAGCTGATCACTTCTTCCAGCAGGCGTTGCTTATCGTCCTGGTTCGGTGCGAGGAACATGGCGTAGAGCACCTGGGCGAACATCCCCGGCACCTGGCCGCCGACGCCCAATGCCAGGCCGTCCTTCTTGGCCTGGGCGAAGTCGCCGCGGAACACCTTGCGCCACACGTCCTGCAGCTTCTCGGCGTAGACCTGTGCTTCTTCCGGCTTGCCGCTGAAACCGGTGCCGGCGGCGACAGTCTTCTCCAGGGCTTCGGGATGCCGGGTGGCCATGGTCACTACCCAGTCCGCGTCCGGGAACGGGTAATTGGCGCCGAAGCCTCGGGTCAGTCGCGGCCAAGCCTCGCGCAGCTTGTCGCCGCTGTAGTCGAAGGCCTTCTGGTCGTAGGGGAAGGGTTTCCAGGTGTCGTCCGCCACAGCGTTGAGGCTGAAGACGGTCAGGAGGGCAAGCAGAAAGCGGCGCATGGCGATATCCCGTGAAGTTCTTGTTGTCGGAAGCTGCCCCGATCATAGGGCCGCCCCCGAGTCCGTGAACCTATCCTAGGGATGGCCTGTTTCAGCCTTCCTTCTGCTCGTACTGGCGCCGGTAATGATTCGGCGACAGCCCGGTGTGCTGGCGGAAAAGCCGAGCGAAAAAGCTGGCGTCGTCGTAGCCGACCTCGTAACTGATGGTCTTGATGCTCTTGCGGGTCGTGGACAGCAGGTTGCGCGCGGTCTCGATACGCAGACGCTGCAGGTAGTGCAGTGGCTTGTCGCCGGTCGCCGCCTGGAAGCGCCGCATGAAGTTGCGGATGCTCATGCCGTGCTCGCGGGCCACATCCTCGAAGCGGAACTTGTCGGAGAAGTGCTCCTCCAGCCAGTGCTGGATCTGCAGGATCGCCGGGTCGTGGTGCAGTTTCTGTCCGCCGAAGCCCAGGCGCCCTGGCGTGTAGTTACGCTGCACCTCGTAGAGGATGTCGCGGGCCACGCCCTGGGCAACGGTGGCGCCGCAGAAGCGTTCGATCAGGTAGATGTACAGGTCGCGCACCGACGTCAGGCCACCAGCGCTGTAGATGTTGTCAGCGTCGGCGATGTGCTTGTCCTGGTTGAGCAGTACCTTGGGGTAGCGCTCGGCGAACTCGCGGAAGAAGCGCCAGTAGGTGGTGGCTTCCTTGCCGTCCAGCAGGCCCGCCTCGGCGAGCCAGAACACCCCCGAGACCTCACCGCAGAGCACGCAGCCGGCGGCGTGACGCTCGCGCAGCCAGGCCGTTACCTGTGGGTAGAGGGTCAGCAGTTCGTCGAAGTCGCCCCAGAAGGCGGGGAGGATGATCAGTTCCGGCTCGTCCAGGGCGCCGTGCACCGGTAGCAGGTCGCCGCTGAAGCTCATTACCGGCTGGCCGTCGGGGCTGACGATGCGGGTCTCGAAGCTGGGCTGCAGGCCTAGGCCCTGTTGGCGGCCGTGGCGCAGGGCGGCCATGTGGAAGAAGTCCTTGGCCTGCATCAGGGTGGAGCCGAAGACGCCATGGGTGGCGAGGATGCTGACGCGGCGCAGCACCTGGGAAACTGAATTGGGCATCGATTCTTGTACTTCTTATGGATGTCTTTGCATGACGCTAAAGCGGTCATGATGCGGCTGGATCGTCTTATTTTTTGGCGAAAGTGTCCAGTGCAGAGCGGTTCGGGCTGGCCTACAGTCGGCCTTCCAATAATTCCTACAACCGATTCGCAGGTGCACCGCATGATTCCCAGAACCCTGTTCAGTTCCGATCACGAACTGTTCCGCGACAGCGTCCGCAAGTTCCTCGAACAGGAGGCGGTGCCCTTTCACGCCCAGTGGGAAAAGGACGGCCATATCGACCGTCAACTGTGGAACAAGGCCGGGGAGGCCGGAATGCTCTGCTCGCACCTGCCCGAGGCGTATGGCGGCATGGCGGCGGACTTCCTCTACAGCGCGGTGGTGATCGAGGAGATCGGCCGTCTCGGGCTGACCGGCATTGGCTTCTCGTTGCACTCGGACATTGTCGCTCCGTACATCCTTCATTACGGCAGCGAGGAATTGAAGCAGCGCTACCTGCCCAGGCTGATCTCCGGCGAGATGGTCTCTGCGATCGCCATGACCGAGCCGGGTGCCGGCTCCGACCTGCAGGGCGTGAAGACCACCGCTGTACTGGACGGCGACGAGTACGTGATCAATGGGTCGAAGACCTTCATCACCAACGGCTGGCTGGCCGATCTGGTGATCGTGGTCGCCAAGACCGATCCGAAGGCCGGCGCCAAGGGCACCAGCCTGTTCCTGGTGGAAGCCGGCACACCGGGCTTCAGCAAGGGCAAGCGCCTGGAAAAGGTGGGCATGAAGGCTCAGGACACCTCCGAGCTGTTCTTCCAGGACGTGCGTATCCCCAAGGAGAACCTGCTGGGCAAGGAAGGACAGGGCTTCATCTACCTGATGCAGGAGCTACCCCAGGAACGCCTGACGGTCGCCCTCGGCGCCCTGGCATCGGCCGAGGCAGCATTGAAGTGGACGCTGGAATACACCCGCGAGCGCAAGGCTTTCGGCAAGTCCGTGGCGGACTTCCAGAACACCCGTTTCAAGCTGGCCGAGATCGCCACCGAGGTGCAGGTGGGGCGTGTCTTCGTCGATCGCTGCCTGGAGCAGCACCTGGAAGGCAAGCTGGATGTGCCGACAGCGGCCATGGCCAAATACTGGACCACCGACCTGCAGTGCAAGGTGCTCGATGAATGCGTACAGCTGCATGGCGGTTATGGCTACATGTGGGAATACCCGATCGCCCGCGCCTGGGCGGATGCGCGCGTGCAGCGCATCTATGCGGGCACCAACGAGATCATGAAGGAAATCATCGCTCGCGCGCTGTAAGCGGCAGCGGCAAGAGAAAAGCCCGGCGATTGCCGGGCTTTTTTCTTTGCGCGCGGTCAGGGTGCCGGGTTCGGCTGATCCTTGTGGATCGCCTCGATGCTGGCCAGTATCTCGTCGGAGAGCTTGAGGTCGAAGCTGCCGAGGTTGGCCTCCAGTTGCTCCAGGTTGGTCGCGCCAATGATGTTGCTGGTCACGAACGGTCGGCTGGTGACGAAGGCCAGGGCCATCTGTGCCGGGTCCAGGCCATGCTCGCGGGCCAGGGTTACATAGCGGTCGCAGGCGCTGGCGGTCTGCGGATTGGTATAGCGGGTGAAGCGGCTGAACAGGGTGATCCGCGCATTGGCCGGGCGCGCGCCGCCGAAGTACTTGCCCGAGAGCATGCCGAAGGCCAGGGGCGAGTAAGCCAGCAGACCGATCTGCTCGCGGATGGCGATTTCCGCCAGGCCCACCTCGAAGCTGCGGTTGAGCAGGTTGTAGGGGTTCTGGATCGACACTGCGCGTGGCCAGCCTCGCTCCTGGGCGATCTGCAGGAAGCGCATGGTGCCCCAGGGCGTTTCGTTGGACAGGCCGATATGGCGGATCTTGCCGGCGCGGACCTGCTCGTCGAGTGCTTCCAGGGTGTCTTCCAGCGCGGTGAAGCTCTCTTCCTTGTGCTGGTAGCCCAGTTGGCCGAAGAAATTGGTGCTGCGCTCGGGCCAGTGCAGTTGGTACAGGTCGATCCAGTCGGTCTGCAGGCGCTTGAGGCTGCCATCCAGTGCCGCCACGATGTTTTTGCGATCGAGTTTTGGCTGGCCGTCCCGGATGTGGCTGATGGAGTTGCCGGGGCCGGCAACCTTGCTGGCCAGTATCCAATCGGTGCGATCGCCGCGCTGGGCGAACCAGTTGCCGATGATCTGCTCGGTGCGGGTGTAGGTTTCCGCACGTGGCGGGACGGGGTACATCTCGGCGGTATCGATGAAATTCAGACCGGCGGCCTTGGCCCGCTCGATCTGGGCGAAAGCCTCGTCCTGCGTGTTCTGCTCGCCCCAGGTCATGGTTCCCAGGCAGAGGGCGCTGACTTTCAATTCGGTGCGGCCGAGCGGGCGGTACTCCATGCGGGTCTCCTCATGAAAACAAGTGCGTCATACAGTTGAAAATTCTGCCGGAATCTGCATAATTCCGCAGCCTTTCATCGGTGGGGGATGCCAAAGCCTGCCGATTGATACATCTAGTCGTTACGGACGCACACCGACCCGAGCCCCAATTCGTGTCTGTCTTCGGCTGTCCTTGACTTGTCAAGGCAACCACTGTCCAGTAAGATTCGCCGTCTTATTTTCAGGCGGCCCCTGAGGCTATAACGAATGAAAACTTATACCGCGAAACCAGAAACTGTTAAGCGCGACTGGTTCGTCGTCGACGCTGCTGGCCTGACCCTGGGTCGTCTGGCTACCGAGATTGCTACCCGCCTGCGCGGCAAGCACAAGCCGGAATACACCCCGCACGTTGACACCGGCGACTACATCGTCGTGATCAACGCCGAGCAGGTTCGTGTCACTGGCGCCAAAGCTACCGACAAGATGTACTACCATCACTCGGGCTTCCCGGGCGGTATCAAGTCGATCAACTTCGAGAAGCTGATCGCCAAGGCTCCTGAGCGTGTTATCGAGACTGCCGTCAAAGGCATGCTGCCGAAGAACCCGCTGGGCCGCGACATGTACCGCAAGCTGAAAGTGTACAAGGGTGCCAACCACCCGCACACCGCTCAGCAGCCTCAAGAACTGAAGATTTAACGGGATAGCTCATTATGTCGGCGACTCAAAATTACGGCACTGGCCGTCGTAAGACCGCTACCGCTCGCGTCTTCCTGCGTCCGGGCACTGGCAAGATCTCCATCAACAACCGCTCCATCGAGCAGTTCTTCGGTCGTGAGACCGCTCGCATGGTTGTTCGTCAGCCGCTCGAGCTGACCGAGAATACCGAGAAGTTCGATATCTACGTGACCGTCGTTGGCGGTGGCGTAAGCGGTCAAGCTGGTGCAATCCGCCACGGTATCACCCGCGCACTGATCGAGTACGACGAGACCCTGCGCAGTCCGCTGCGTAAAGCCGGCTACGTCACTCGCGATGCCCGCGAAGTTGAACGTAAGAAAGTCGGTCTGCGTAAAGCGCGTAAGCGTCCGCAGTACTCCAAGCGTTAATACGACGCTTCGAAAAAAACGCCCAGATCCTTTGGACTGGGCGTTTTTTTATGTCTTCAATAAGTTCGTGCGGCAAGGTGTCGCATCCGCGCAGGCCGCGTCGTTCAAGGGTTTCAGGGGTTGTGTGACAGGCTATTACCTTGTCATCACAAGGGCTTTTCTTTACCATTTGGCGAATTTTTTGCGCGGCTCGAATTTTTACTTAAAAGCCTGATTTGAACAGGCTTGAAGCTGATGGGAGACGACTGAATGAGTAATGACGGCGTGAATGCAGGCCGGCGTCGCTTCCTTGTCGCGGCCACTTCGGTGGTAGGTGCGGCAGGAGCGGTCGGAGCTGCGGTCCCGTTCGTGGGGTCATGGTTCCCCAGTGCCAAGGCGAAGGCCGCTGGCGCGCCGGTTAAGGTCAACGTAGGGAAGATCGAGCCGGGCCAGCAAGTCGTGGCCGAATGGCGCGGCAAGCCGGTGTTCCTGGTGCACCGCACCAAGGAAATGCTGGACGCGCTGCCGACGCTCGAAGGGCAACTGGCCGACCCCGAGTCGAAGGCTTCGGAGCAGCCCGCTTACGTCGATCCCAAGGTTCGCTCGATCAAGCCTGAGCTGGCGGTGATCGTCGGTATCTGCACCCACTTGGGCTGCTCGCCGACTTTCCGCCCGGAAGTCGCCCCTGCTGACCTCGGTCCGGACTGGAAGGGTGGCTATTTCTGCCCCTGCCACGGCTCCCATTACGACCTCGCCGGCCGCGTTTACAAGGGGCAGCCTGCGCCTCTGAACCTGCCGATTCCGCCCTATACGCTGGATGGTGATGAGTTGACCATCGGTGTGGACCAGGAGAAAGCCTGATGAACAAGTTCATGGCTTGGGTCGATGCCCGCTTCCCCGCGACCAAGATGTGGGAAGACCATCTGAGCAAGTACTACGCCCCGAAGAACTTCAACTTCTGGTACTTCTTCGGCTCGCTCGCACTGTTGGTCCTGGTTAACCAGATCCTCACCGGTATCTGGTTGACCATGAGCTTCACCCCGTCGGCGGAAGAGGCTTTCGCCTCCGTCGAGTACATCATGCGAGATGTGGATTACGGCTGGATTATCCGCTACATGCACTCCACCGGTGCATCGGCGTTCTTCGTGGTCGTCTACCTGCACATGTTCCGTGGCCTGCTGTACGGCTCCTACCAGAAACCGCGCGAACTGGTGTGGATCTTCGGCATGCTGATCTACCTCGCCCTGATGGCCGAGGCCTTCATGGGCTATCTGCTGCCCTGGGGCCAGATGTCCTACTGGGGTGCCCAGGTGATCATCTCGCTGTTCGGCGCCATTCCAGTGGTCGGCGAAGACCTGGCCCAGTGGATCCGCGGTGACTTCCTGATCTCCGGCATCACCCTGAACCGCTTCTTCGCCCTGCACGTGATAGCCCTGCCGATCGTCCTGCTCGGCCTGGTCGTGCTGCACATCCTGGCGCTGCACGAAGTCGGCTCGAACAACCCGGACGGCGTGGACATCAAGAAGAAGAAGGACGAGAACGGCATCCCGCTGGATGGCATCCCGTTCCACCCGTACTACACCGTGAAGGACATTGTCGGTGTCGTGGTCTTCCTCTTTGTCTTCTGCACCGTGATCTTCTTCTTCCCGGAAATGGGTGGTTTCTTCCTCGAGAAGCCCAACTTCGAGATGGCGAACCAGTTCAAGACCCCGCCGCACATTGCTCCGGTGTGGTACTTCACGCCCTTCTACGCCATTCTGCGTGCCGTTCCGGACAAGCTGATGGGCGTTGTCGCCATGGGCGCCTCCATCGCTGTGCTGTTCGTGCTGCCGTGGCTGGATCGTAGCCCGGTGCGCTCGATCCGCTACAAGGGTTGGCTGAGCAAGATCTGGCTGGTGATCTTCGCGGTGTCCTTCGTCGTTCTCGGCTACTACGGCTCGCAAGCACCGTCGCCGCTGGGGACTACCCTGTCCCGCCTGTGCACCATTCTGTACTTCGCCTTCTTCATCCTGATGCCGTTCTACACCCGGATGGAGAAAACCAAACCGGTTCCGGAAAGGGTGACTGGCTGATGAAAAAGCAATTCGCAGCATTGATTCTGGCTTTCCTGCCGGTATTCGGATTTGCCGCCACTGAGGTCGGTCCTGAGTTGGATCGCGTCGATATCGACCTGACTGACAAGGCCGCCATGCAGGACGGCGCGCGTACCTTCGCCAACTACTGCATGGGCTGCCACAGCGCCAAGTTCCAGCGTTATGAGCGTGTTGGTCGTGATCTGGGTATTCCGGAAGAGCTGATGATGAGCCACCTGGTGTTCACCGGTGCGAAGATCGGTGACCACATGGACATCGGCATGAAGCCTGCTGACGCCAAGGTATGGTTCGGTGCTGCTCCGCCGGACCTGACCCTGGTAGCCCGCGTGCGTGGCGCCGACTGGCTGTACACCTACCTGCGTTCGTTCTACGAAGATCCCAAGCGTCCTTGGGGGGTGAACAACACCATCTTCCCGAACGTCGGCATGCCGAACGTGCTGGTGAGCCTGCAGGGCCGCCAGGTCGTCGGTTGCAAGCAGGTTCAGGTCGTCGAGGATGGCAAGAAGCAGTACGATCCTCTGACCGGTACCCCGCTGACCCACGAGGCCTGCGACCAACTGACCGTCGTTCCGAAGACCGGTCAGCTGACCGAGGCTCAGTTCGACGAGAAGGTGAAGAATCTGGTGACCTTCCTGGCTTATTCGGCTGACCCGAACAAGCTGGACTCCCACCGCATCGGCACCTACGTCCTGCTGTTCCTGGCCTTCTTCTTCGTGTTCGCCTACCTGCTCAAGCGCGAATACTGGAAGGACGTGCACTAAGCACCATCCGTCGTAGTAACAAGCGCGCGCCCTACGGGGCGCGCGTGCGTTTTTCTACCTCCCACAAGAAAGTCCTGCGAGGAGGCGCGCGGCATGGCCGCTATCAACAAGCTCACCTGCTTCTCCGATCCTGCCTGCCACTACAGCCATCGCGTACGCCTGGTGCTGGCTGAGAAGAGCGTCGTTGCCGACATCATCGACGTCCCTGCCGGCAATATCCCGGCCAAACTCGCTGAAGTGAACCCCTACGGCAGCTTGCCGACCCTGGTGGATCGCGATCTCGCGCTCTACGAGTCGACGGTGGTCATGGAGTACCTCGATGAGCGTTATCCGCACCCGCCGCTGCTTCCGGTCTACCCGGTGGCCCGCGCGAACAGCCGTCTGCTGATGCATCGCATCCAGCGCGACTGGTGCAGTCTGGTGGATAGAATCCTCGATACCCGCCGCAAGGACACCGAACGCGCCTTGGCGCGCAAGGAATTGCGTGAGAGCCTGACGGGTGTATCGGCGCTGTTCGCCGACAAGCAGTTCTTCCTCAGCGACGAGCTGAGCCTGGTGGATTGCTGCCTGCTGCCGATCCTCTGGCGACTGCCGATCCTGGGCATCGAGCTGCCGCGGCCGGCAAAGCCCCTGCTGGATTACATGGAGCGACAGTTTGCACGGGAAACTTTCCGTGCCAGCCTGTCCTCTATCGAACGTGATATGCGCTAAGGAGCCCGATGATGAACTCCAGTCGTCCCTACCTCGTGCGAGCCCTCTATGAGTGGATCGTCGATAACGGCTGCACGCCGCATATCCTGGTGAATTCCGAGTATCCCGGCGTGCGGGTGCCGCCGGGTTATGCCAGCGACGGGCAGATCGTGCTCAACGTCTCCCCGACCGCTGTGCGCCACCTGCAGATGGACAACGAGGCGGTCAGCTTCGAGGGTCGCTTCGGTGGTGTTGCCCAAGGTCTGTACATCCCGTCTCAGGCTGTAATGGCCATCTATGCGCGGGAGAACGGCCAAGGCATGGTGTTCGATCTGGAGCCGCCGGTGCCCACCGATGACGAGGAGCTGCCGGATGACGGCCCGTCCGACGAGCCGCCACGCCCCAGTGGCCGCCCGAGTCTCAAGGTGGTGAAGTAATAAAAAAAGGCGACCCGAGGGTCGCCTTTTTCATGCCTGCAATAAATGGCCCGGTCAGTCGATGTACTCGAACAGGCGGACGATCTTCTGCACGCCGTCCACGCCCTGGACCACCTGGGTGGCCAGGTCGCCTTCCTTGCGGGTCACCAGGCCGAGCATATAGACGATGCCGTTCTCGGTCAGCACCTTGATGCGGGTGGACGGCACGTTTGCGTCAGCGAGCATCTGGCTCTTGATCTTGGTGGTCAGCCAGGTGTCGTTGCTGCGCGCGGCCAAGGAAGAGGGCTGCAGGATCTGCAGCTCGTTGTGCACGGTCTTGACCTTCTGCACTTCCTTGGCGGCCTGCTCGGCCTTGTTCTTCAGGTCGGCTCGCGGAGTCTGGCCGGCGAGCAGTACCACGCCGTTATAGCTGATCACCACGATGTGGGAATTGCGGTCGAGGTCCGGATCGGCCTTGGCGACGTTCACCGCCACCTTGGTTTCGATCAGTGAGTCGTCGATCTTGCTGCCCAGGGTACGGGTACCCTTGTCATCGTCGATCGGCTTGTCGCGGGTGGCGCTGACGAAGCTGCTGCAGCCACCCAGTGCCATGGTCACGGCCAGTGCGGCTGCGATCAGAGGGGTGCGGGTCATTCTTCACTCCCGAACAGTTGACGGTCGATAAGGTCGCAGAGGCAATGGATGACCAGCAGGTGGACTTCCTGGATGCGTGCGGTGACCTTGGCCGGAACGCGGATCTCCACGTCTTCGGGCAGCAGCAATGATGCCATGTTGCCGCCGTCGCGGCCGGTCAGAGCTACGACAACCATTTCGCGATCATGTGCGGCCTGGATCGCCTGAATGACGTTGGCCGAGTTGCCGCTGGTGGAAATCGCCAGCAGCACGTCGCCCGGTTGGCCCAGGGCACGGATCTGCTTGGAGAAGACTTCGTTGTAGCTGTAGTCGTTGGCGATCGAGGTGATGGTCGAGCTGTCGGTGGTCAGGGCGACCGCCGGCAGGCTCGGGCGTTCGCGCTCGAAGCGGTTCAGCAGTTCGGAGGAGAAGTGCTGAGCGTCGCCAGCGGAGCCGCCATTGCCGCAGGAGAGAATCTTGCCTTCGTTCAGCAGGGCATTGACCATGACCATGCTGGCCTGCTCGATATGCGGGATGAGCACCTCGGTAGCCTGTTGCTTGGTCTCGATGCTGGCATGGAAGAGCTGGCGGATACGGGATTGCATGTCCATCAGGTGTGACCTTTCGTCGGGCGTCTGATCAGGTGTCAAAAGCGTTGGGAATCCAGTTCAAGTGCCCTGCGGAGCTGGGGGTGCGAATGTCGATGGCGACGATGTCGAACCGGCAGGGGTGGCTGCTCCAGCGGGCGTTCTGTTGCAGGAAGAGTTCAGCGGAAATGGCCAGGCGTTGACGCTTGCGCATGTCCACGCTCTCCAGTGCTCCTCCCCAGGCAGAATGCCGGCGGGAGCGAACTTCGACGAATACTACTGTATCGCCGTCCAGCATGACCAGATCGAGCTCGCCTCGGCGGCACGTCCAGTTCTGAGCCAGGAGGCTCAATCCATGCTGTTGTAGGTGGGCCAGGGCGGCGGCTTCGGCTCGCTGCCCGGCCTTCTGGGTAGGGCTGTTGCCGATCAAATACCGCTGTTCTCCAGCGGCTGGACCTGGCCGTTCTTGAACTCTGCCCAGGGCAGGCGGCGCTCTACGCGCTGGCTGGCGCTGACGCTCAGGGTGCCGGTCAAGCCATCTAGCTGCATGCTTGGCACCGCCTTGAGCTCCGGCAGGCGCGGGGCCAGTTGGTAGGCGTCGGCGCCCATGGCGTACAGGCGGCCGAGGCTGCCGTTGGCGGCCGGCCACTGCGCTGCGACCTGCTGGCGCAGGGCGTTGTTGGGGTTCAGTAGCCAGGGGGTTTCGCAGAAGCGAATGCCGTTCAGGTCCTGGTCCTGCGCCGGATTGTTTACGCCGGTGTACAGGTTGGAGGTGGCGTAGACCGGCAGGTCGCCAGCGTACTGGAAGGCCAGCGTCGGTTTGATCTGACGGGCCTGCTGCGGGGTGGCGGCGAGGAAGATGAAGTCGATGTCCTGGCGGCGCGACGGCTGGGTGTCGACGCTACTGTCAAGCACGCCCTGCAGGCGCTTGGCGCGGCCTTCGCTCTGGCGCAGTTGCAGCAGGTCGGCGATCTGGCGCGCCAGCTCGACCGGCTGGTCGACGTGTTCGGCGGCGATCAGCGTGCCGCCGGCGGCCTGCCAGTTGCGGCTGAACGAGGCGAGTACACGGTCGCCCCATTCGCCGCGCGGCACCAGCGCCACGGCGCGGCGCATGCCGTCGTTCCAGGCGCGGTTGGCGACTTCGCGGGCTTCGTCCTCGGCGGACAGGCCGAACTGGAACAGCTGGGCAGGGCCTTCCTGATTGCCATCGGCGTAGTTCAGGGCCAGGGTGGTGATGGGCAGTTGCGGTTGACTGCTCATCTGCTTGACCAGGTTCTTCTCCAACGGCCCAACGACCAGTTGCACGCCGTCGGCCTGGGCCTGGCGGTAAAACTCATCCAGCGAGCGTACCTGGGTGCTGTCGTAGAGCTTGATATCCGGCTGCTGGCCGCCGTTGTGCTGGGCCTGGTAGTGGGCGGCGAGGAAGCCGTCCTGCAGGGCGCGGGCGACGGAGGCCAGCTGGCCTTGCTGGGGCAGCAGCAGGCCGATCTTGTTCAGCGGCTGGGCAGCCAGGGATTTCAGCTTGGTCAGCGCGTCGGGCAATTGCTTGGCGGCCGGGTGGTCGGGGTTCTGCGCGACCCAGTTGTCGATGTTCGACTGCTGTTCTTTGAGGGTTGACGAGGATTTGGTGATGCGCGCCAGTTCCAGCCAGCCGTTCAGGTCGCCTTCGTTGCTGCTGGCCTGCATCTGCTCGAGTGGGAGGCTGGAAACCAGTTTCCAGATCTCCTCGTGGTTGGCCTTGCTCGCCTCTGCATTGAGCAGCGGGTCGATGAAGACGCGTTCGCGGGCGGCGCTCAGGGCCTGACCGTCGGCGGCCAGGGCGAGTGACTTGACCATGCCGGCGCGCGCCTGCAGGTCCACGGGCATTTCGCCCAGGCGCTGGAAGCTGGGATGGTCGAAAGCCTTCAGGGCGGCCTTGGTCTTGTTGCGCGCCAGTTCGAGCTGGGCGCGCAGGGTGCTGGCGAAGACCTGCTGGGCGGGCTTCAGGCTTTCCAGCGGAATCTGGTCGAGGATCTGCGTCGAGCGGCCAAGATCTTTCTGCTTGTAGGCCTGATCGGCGGCGGAAAGGCGCAGGACTGCGGCTTCATCTGGCTTGGCGGTGGAGGCCTGCTGCAGCAGCTGTTCGATGCTGGCGTCCGGGGTGCGCGGCAGTTCGCCGAGAGTGGACGACGGGGAGGACGCACAGGCGGCGAGCATGCCGGCCAGGAACAGAGCGGATAGCGGACGCAGGCGAGCGATCATATCGGGCTTCTCGTGACGCATTCAAAGAACTGCCGATTGTACCGAAGCGGCAAGGGGGACGCGATGGCGGCTGGCGGAATCGGGATACAATGCGTCTTTTCCGACACTTCCGGTGAGGTTCTCCCGCGTGACCCTAGGCACTCTCTATGTGGTGGCCACTCCTATTGGCAACCTGGACGACATCAGCGCCCGGGCGCTGAAGGTGCTGGCCGACGTGGCCTTGATCGCGGCCGAAGACACCCGTCACTCCGTGCGTCTGCTGCAGCACTTCGGCATCCAGACGCCATTGGCGGCTTGTCACGAACACAACGAGCGAGAGCAGGGCGGCCGCTTCCTTACCAAGCTTCAGGCTGGCGAGGATGTCGCGCTGATCTCTGATGCGGGCACGCCGCTGATCTCTGATCCGGGCTATCACCTGGTGCGCCAGGCGCGCGCCGCGGGCATCCCGGTGGTGCCGGTGCCGGGAGCCTGCGCGCTGATTGCCGCACTTTCCGCGGCGGGCCTGCCGTCGGATCGCTTCGTCTTCGAAGGCTTCCTGCCGGCCAAGGCCGCCGGACGTCGTGGGCGCCTGGAGGCGCTGGTGGATGAGCCGCGTACCCTGATCTTCTACGAGGCGCCGCACCGCGTGCTGGAGTGCATCGAGGATATGGTGGCGATCTTCGGCGACGAACGGCCGGCGCTGCTGGCCCGTGAACTGACCAAGGCCTTCGAGACCCTCAAGGGGTTGCCGCTGGGGGAGCTGCGTGAATTCGTGGCGTCCGACAGCAATCAGCAGCGGGGAGAGTGCGTGCTGCTGGTGGCCGGCAAGCCTGCGCCCGAGGGCGATGAAGCGGTCGATGCGCACACCCTGCGGGTGCTCGACCTGCTGCTGGCGGAGATGCCGGTCAAGCGCGCGGCGGCGCTTGCCGCGGAGATCACCGGGGCGCGCAAGAACCAGCTTTATCAGATCGCGTTGGAGCGCCAGGGCAAGGCTTGAGCTTGTCCTGGGCGTTGACAGCCGCTAACCTTGCAGCTTGAGAGTCGATTGGACAGTCGCTGTTCCGTGGTGTTCCATCACGGGGTGGAGGAAAGTCCGGGCTCCACAGGGCAGAGTGCCAGGTAACGCCTGGGAGGCGTGAGCCTACGGAAAGTGCCACAGAAAATAACCGCCTAAGCGCGCAAGCGCCGGTAAGGGTGAAAAGGTGCGGTAAGAGCGCACCGCACGGCTGGCAACAGTTCGTGGCTAGGTAAACCCCACTCGGAGCAAGATCAAATAGGAACCCATTGGCGCGGCCCGCGTTGGGTTCGGGTAGATCGCTTGAGGCATGCAGTGATGTATGTCCCAGAGGAATGGCTGTCCTCGACAGAACCCGGCTTACAGATCGACTCTCACCACTTTTCCGCCACTTCTTCCCACATGACCATTTGTCGCTGACCGGAAGAAGTGTAGAACTTAAGAAATCACTTTAAGTATGAAAGCCCAGTGTTTTGAAAACACTGGGCTTTTCTCTTTTCTAGCGCGTCAAATTCCCTCCCCGAACCTCGCAAAAGCACGCTAAATCTCGGTCCTGTAAGGATTTTTCCCCTCCGGCTTACCTTGACGGTGGGGAGCGCGGATTTCTATAGTGTGCAGAAGTGGTATGAAGTGGGTAAAAGTGGGATCAACAGGCATGGATAGCCAACCACAGGGGAAGCGCTGACGTGTTTCGCGGAGCTAACGCCATCAGTCTCGACGCCAAAGGGCGCCTCGCGATGCCGAGTCGGTATCGTGACGAGCTCGTTTCGCGTTGCAATGGCCAGCTCATCGTCACTATCGATGCCGTCGACACCTGCCTCACCGTCTACCCCCTCCCTGAATGGGAACTCATCGAAGCCAAACTGCGCGAGCTGCCCTCGCTGCGTGAAGAAACGCGGCGTCTGCAGCGTTTGCTGATTGGTAATGCCGTTGACCTGGAGCTCGATAGCGCCGGGCGTTTTCTCGTTCCGCCGCGCCTGCGCGAGTACGCCGGCCTGGACAAGAAGGCGATGCTGGTCGGCCAGCTGAACAAGTTCCAGCTGTGGGACGAAGACAAGTGGAATGCGGTTGCCGAGGCCGACCTCGCAGCCATCAAAGAGCCCGGCGGCCTGCCGGATGAATTGCGCGACCTTATTCTGTGAGCCTGCCTGTGACCAGTACCTTCCAACACATCACCGTTCTACTCGAGGAGGCCGTCGAAGCGCTGGCCCCCCTGGAGGACGGCCGCTATGTGGACGGAACCTTCGGAAGGGGAGGGCACAGCCGGGCCTTGCTCGGGAAGCTCGGCCCGGGCGGTCAACTGCTCGGGTTCGACAAGGACCCGCAAGCCATCGCGACGGGAAAAACACTGGCGGCCGAAGACGGCCGCTTCGTCATTGTGCAAAGGTCCTTCGCCGAGATGGGCGAAGAGTTCTCCGCACGCGGCCTGCAGGGCAGCGTGAACGGCGTTCTGCTGGACCTGGGCGTGTCCTCGCCGCAGTTGGATGACCCGGAGCGTGGCTTCAGCTTCCTCAATGATGGCCCGTTGGACATGCGCATGAACCCGGATCAGGGCGTCAGCGCTGCGCAGTGGATCGCCACGGCCGCGGAAGACGAGATCGCCCGCGTGTTCAAGGATTACGGTGAAGAGCGCTTCGCCAAGCGCATGGCTCGCGCCATCGTGCAGCGCCGTGCGGAAGCGCCGTTCGAGCGTACCGCCGACCTGGCGGCCGTCATCACCGAGGCCAACCCGGCCTGGGAAAAGGGCAAGAACCCGGCTACCCGTGCCTTCCAGGGGCTGCGCATCTTCATCAACAACGAGCTGGGCGATCTGGAGCGCGGCCTTGAGGCCGCGCTGGAAGGTCTGGCTGTGGGCGGTCGTCTCGTGGTGATCAGCTTCCACTCGCTGGAAGATCGCATCGTCAAGCAGTTCATGCGCAAGCAGGTGAAAGGCGAAGCGGACAACCTGCCACGCAACCTGCCGATCCAGGTCAAGCCGTTCGATCCGCGCCTCAAGCTGATCGGCAAGCCTGTCTACGCCTCCGAGGCGGAGCTCAAGGCCAACCCGCGCTCGCGCAGCGCGGTCATGCGCATTGCGGAGAAGCTCAGATGAGCCGTCTCTTCTCCAAGCGCCTGCCCACCGGCAGCTTCTTCATGCTGCTGCTGTTCATCGGCGTGCTGCTGTCGGCCATCTCCGTTTCCTACAGCGCTTACTGGAATCGCCAGTTGCTCAACTCGCTGTATACCGAGCTCAACGTGCGCGACAAGGCGCAGGCCGAGTACGGTCGGCTGATCCTCGAGCAGAGCACCTGGACGGCCCATAGCCGCATCGAAGGCCTGGCGACCGACCAGTTGAAGATGCGCGTGCCCGATCCGACCGAAATCATCATGGTGGCGCCATGAGAGACCTGGCCGGCGCTCGCTACCCCTGGCGCTTCCGCGTCGTCATCGCCCTGCTGCTGGCGATGGTGGCGGCGATTGCCTGGCGGATCGTCGACCTGCACGTGATCGACCATGACTTCCTCAAGGGGCAGGGCGATGCGCGCAGCGTGCGTCACATCACCATCCCCGCGCACCGCGGCCTGATCACCGATCGCAATGGTGAGCCGCTGGCCGTCAGTACGCCGGTCGCCACCCTCTGGGCCAACCCCAAGGAACTGGTGCTCGAGCGCGAGAAGTGGGACTTCCTCGCCGACGCGCTTGGCCAGCCCAAGGCCGCGCTGTCCGAGCGACTGGAGGCGAACGCTGACAAGGAATTCATCTATCTGGTCCGCGGCCTGACCCCGGAACAGGGCGAGGCGGTGATGGCTCAGGTGAAGGCCCATCGCATCCCCGGCGTCTATTCGGTCGAGGAATTCCGCCGCTTCTATCCGTCGGGCGAGGTTGCTGCACAGGTTGTGGGCTTCACCGATGTCGACGACCGCGGCCGTGAAGGTGTCGAGCTCGCCTTCGACAGCTGGCTGGCCGGCGTGCCGGGCAAGCGCCAAGTGCTCAAGGATCGCCGTGGCCACCTGATCCGCGACGTGCAGGTCACCCGCAATGCCAAGGCCGGCAAGACCCTGGCGCTGTCCATCGACCTGCGTCTGCAGTACCTGGCCAACCGCGAACTGCGTAACGCGCTGGTGGAGAACGGGGCCAAGGCCGGCAGCCTGGTGATCCTCGACGTGAAGACTGGCGAAGTACTGGCCATGGCCAACCAGCCGACCTACAACCCGAACAACCGCCGCAACCTGCAGCCGGCGATGATGCGTAACCGCGCGATGATCGATGTGTTCGAGCCCGGCTCGACCATGAAGCCGTTCTCCATGAGCGCGGCGCTGGAAACCGGCCGCTGGAAGCCCACCGACAAGGTCGAGGTCTACCCCGGCACCCTGCAGATCGGCCGCTACACCATTCGCGACGTTTCCCGTACCGAGGGCCCGGTGCTGGACCTGACCGGCATCCTGATCCGCTCCAGTAACGTGGGCATGAGCAAGGTCGCCTTCGACATCGGCGGCGAAGCCATCTACAGCGTGATGCAGAAGGTCGGCCTGGGGCAGGACACCGGCCTGGGCTTCCCGGGCGAGCGCGTCGGCAACCTGCCGAACTACCGTGAGTGGCGCAAGGCCGAGACCGCGACCCTGTCCTACGGCTATGGCCTGTCGGTAACCGCCATCCAGTTGGCCCATGCCTATGCGGCGCTGGCCAACAATGGTCGCAGCGTGCCGCTGACCATGGTGCGTGCCGATCGCCCGGCCGATGCCGTCCAGGTCATCCCCGAGCCGGTCGCCAAAACCATGCAGGGCATGCTGCAGCAGGTCATCGAGGCGCCGAACGGCGTGTACCGCGCCCAGGTGCCGGGTTATCACGTGGCCGGCAAGTCCGGCACCGCGCGCAAGACCGCGACCGGGACCAAGGGCTACGCCGAGAACTCCTACCGTTCCCTGTTCGCCGGGTTCGCGCCGATGAACAACCCACGCTATGTCGCCGTGGTGGTGATCGATGAACCCAGCAAGGCCGGTTACTTCGGTGGCCTGGTTTCCGCGCCGGTGTTCAGCAAGGTGATGTCCGGGACGTTGCGCCTGATGAACGTGCCGCCAGACAACCTGCCGACAACCCCGCAGCAACAAGCCGATGCTGCGCCCGCTGCCAAGGGAGGGCGTGGCTGATGCCGATGAGCCTGAATCAACTGCTGCCGCAAGCTGAAAGCGGCGAGCTGATCCGTGAGCTGACTCTGGACAGCCGCACCGTCAAGCCGGGCGACCTGTTCCTGGCCGTGCCGGGTGGCCGTCAGGATGGCCGCGCGCACATTGCCGCTGCGCTCTCCCTGGGCGCTGCCGCGATTGCCTACGAAGCGGAAGGTGCTGTCGACCTGCCACCTAGCGATGTGCCGATGATCGCCATCAAGGGCCTGGCCAAACAGCTTTCCGCCATTGCCGGGCGCTTCTATGGCGAGCCTAGCCGTGCCGTCGAGCTGGTCGGCGTGACCGGCACCAATGGCAAGACCAGCGTCAGCCAACTGGTGGCCCAGGCGCTCGACCTGCTGGGCGAACGCTGCGGCATTGTCGGAACCCTCGGCACCGGTTTCTATGGCGCGCTGGAAAGCGGCCGTCACACCACGCCCGACCCGCTCGCCGTGCAGGCGACCCTGGCACGCCTCAAGCAGGCCGGCGCCAAGGCCGTGGCGATGGAAGTGTCGTCCCACGGCCTGGAACAGGGCCGCGTCGCCGCCCTGGGTTTCGATGTGGCGGTATTCACCAACCTGTCCCGCGACCACCTGGACTACCACGGCTCGATGGAAGCCTACGGCGCCGCCAAGGCCAAGCTGTTCGCCTGGCAGGGGCTGCGTTGCCGGGTGATCAACCTGGACGATGACTTCGGTCGCCAGCTGGCTGCCGAGTCCCACGAGTCGCGACTGATGGGTTACAGCCTGAACGACTCGTCTGCCTATATCTATTGCCGCGAAGCGAAGTTCAGCGATGCCGGCGTGCAGGCGCACATCGTCACCCCGCAGGGCGAAGGCCTGCTGCGCAGTTCGCTGCTGGGCAAGTTCAACCTGAGCAACCTGCTGGCCGTGGTCGGTGCGCTGCTAGGACTGGACCACCCGCTGGGCGACGTCCTCAAAGTACTGCCGCAACTGGAAGGCCCCATCGGCCGCATGCAGCGCCTGGGTGGCGGCGACAAGCCACTGGTGGTTGTCGACTACGCCCACACCCCGGATGCGCTGGAAAAGGTCCTGCTGGCCCTGCGCCCGCATGTGCACGGCCAACTGCTGTGCTTGTTCGGCTGCGGCGGTGATCGTGACCGCGGCAAGCGTCCGATCATGGCGCAGATTGCCGAGCAGCACGCCGACCGCGTGCTGGTCACCGACGACAATCCGCGTACCGAGCAGAGCGGGGCGATCATCGCGGATATCCGCGCCGGTTTCGCCAAGCTCGATGCCGTCGAGTTCGTCCCGGGCCGTGGCGAGGCTATCGCCCGCCTGATTGCCTCCGCCGCTGTCGACGATGTCGTGCTGCTGGCTGGCAAGGGACACGAGGATTACCAGGAGATCGACGGCGTACGCCATCCGTTCTCCGATCTTGATCAAGCCGCCAAGGCGCTGGCTGCCTGGGAGGTGAAGCGTGCTTAAGCCCCTGTCGCTCAACGAAGTCGCTGGCGCACTGCAAGGCCGTGTGGTCGGTGCCGATGTCACTTTCGCCGCCGTGAGCACCGACAGCCGCGCCATCGAGCCGGGCCAACTGTTCATTGCCCTGACCGGTCCGCGCTTCGACGGCCACGACTATCTGGCCGACGTCGCCGCCAAGGGCGCTGTCGCTGCGTTGGTCGAGCGTGAAGTCGCCGGTGCGCCGCTGTCGCAGTTGGTCGTGAAAGACACCCGCATCGCGCTGGGCCAGCTCGGCGCGCTGAACCGTGCTGCCTTCACCGGCCGCGTCGCTGCCGTGACCGGCTCCAGCGGCAAGACCACCGTGAAGGAAATGCTCGCCAGCATCCTGCGGACCCAGGGCGACGTCCTGGCGACCCGCGGCAACCTGAACAATGATCTCGGCGCGCCGCTGACCCTGTTGCAGCTGGCCCCCGAGCACCAGAGCGCAGTCATCGAGCTGGGCGCCAACCGTGTCGGCGAGATTGCCTATACCGTCGCGCTGACCCGTCCGCAGGTGGCGATCATCACCAACGCCGGCACCGCCCATGTGGGCGAGTTCGGCGGGCAGGACAAGATCGTCCTGGCCAAGGGCGAAATACTCGAAGGCCTGGCGGCCGATGGGGTCGCCATTCTCAATCGTGACGACAAGGCCTTCGATACCTGGCAGGCCCGTGCTGACGGCCGTCGCGTCTCCAGTTTCGGCCTGCACGATGTTCGTGCCGACTTCCACGCCAGCGACGTCAAGCGTGACGCCCGTGGCTGCCCGGGATTCACCCTGCAGGGCCCTGCCGGCGAGGCTGCCGTTCAGCTGAATCTGCTGGGTGAGCACAACGTCACCAATGCGCTGGCCGCCGCCGCAGCCGCTCACGCTCTTGGCGTGCCGCTGGTCGGGATCGTTTCCGGGCTGCACAACCTGCAGCCGGTCAAGGGGCGCGCCGTAGCCCAGTTGGCGACGAACGGCATGCGTGTGATCGACGACAGCTACAACGCCAACCCGGCTTCAATCTGCGCGGCGATTGATATACTCGCCGGCTTTTCCGGCCGGACCGTCCTGGTCCTCGGGGACATGGGCGAGCTGGGTGCCTGGGCGGAATCTTCCCACCGCGAAGTGGGAACCTATGCCATTGGCAAAGTCGCCGCCCTGTATGCGGTCGGACCGCTGATGAGCCACGCCGTGCAGGCGTTCGGTTCCGCGGGCCGGCACTTCGCCGATCAGGCCAGCCTGATCCAGGCCCTGGCCGAAGAAGCTTCGACAACCACCATTCTGATCAAGGGTTCCCGCAGCGCGGCGATGGACAAGGTCGTCGCGGCGCTCTGTGGTTCCTCCGAGGAGAGTCACTAAATGCTGCTGCTGCTCGCCGAGTACCTGCAACAGTTCTACAAGGGCTTCGGCGTTTTCCAGTACCTGACCCTGCGCGGCATCCTGAGCGTGTTGACCGCGCTCGTCCTGTCGCTCTGGCTGGGGCCGTGGATGATCCGCACCCTGCAGATCCGCCAGATCGGCCAGTCCGTGCGCAACGACGGCCCGCAATCGCACCTGTCCAAGAAAGGCACGCCGACCATGGGCGGCGCGCTGATCCTCACGGCCATCGCCATCAGCACCCTGCTGTGGTCAGACTGGTCGAACCGCTACGTGTGGGTCGTGCTGGTAGTGACCCTGCTGTTCGGCGCCATCGGCTGGGTGGATGACTACCGCAAGGTGATCGAGACGAACTCCCGCGGCCTGCCGAGCCGCTGGAAGTATTTCTGGCAGTCGGTATTCGGCCTGTGCGCGGCGATCTTCCTCTTCATGACCGCCGAGACGCCGGTGGAGACCACGCTGATCGTGCCGATGCTGAAGAACGTCGAGATCCCGCTGGGGATCGGTTTCGTGGTGCTGACCTACCTCGTGATCGTCGGCTCCAGCAACGCGGTGAACCTCACCGACGGCCTCGACGGCCTGGCCATCATGCCCACCGTGATGGTCGGCGGCGCGCTGGGGATCTTCTGCTACCTGTCGGGCAACATCAAATTCGCCGAATACCTGTTCATCCCGAGCGTGCCTGGCGCGGGTGAGCTGATCATCTTCTGCGGCGCCATCGTCGGTGCCGGGCTGGGCTTCCTCTGGTTCAACACCTACCCGGCCCAGGTCTTCATGGGTGACGTCGGCGCGCTGGCCCTCGGCGCCGCGCTGGGCACCATCGCGGTGATCGTCCGCCAGGAAATCGTGCTGTTCATCATGGGCGGCGTGTTCGTCATGGAAACCCTGTCGGTGGTGATCCAGGTCGCCTCCTTCAAGCTGACCGGCAAACGCGTGTTCCGCATGGCGCCGATCCACCACCACTTCGAACTCAAAGGTTGGCCTGAACCGCGCGTGATCGTGCGTTTCTGGATCATCACGGTAATTCTCGTGCTGATCGGCCTGGCCACGTTGAAACTGCGTTGAGGACTGATCGAGCATGAGCCTGATCGCTTCCGACCAATTCCGCATCGTTGTCGGCCTCGGCAAGAGCGGCATGTCCCTGGTGCGCTTCCTGGCGCGCCAGGGTGTGCCGTTTGCCGTGGCCGATACGCGCGCGAATCCGCCGGAGCTGGCGACCCTGCGCGAGCAGTACCCGCAGGTCGAGGTGCGCTGCGGCGACCTCGACGCCGATTTCCTCTGCCGTGCCCAGGAGCTCTACGTGAGCCCCGGCCTGTCGCTGCGCGTGCCTGCGCTGGTGGAGGCTGCGGCTCGCGGCGTACGCCTGTCCGGCGATGTCGACCTGTTCGCGCGTCACGCGAAGGCGCCGATCGTCGCCATCACCGGTTCCAACGCCAAGAGCACCGTCACCACCCTGGTGGGCGACATGGCCAAGGCTGCCGGCAAGCGCGTCGCCGTGGGCGGTAACCTCGGCACTCCGGCGCTGGACCTGCTGGCCGATGACGTCGAGTTGTACGTGGTGGAGCTGTCCAGCTTCCAGTTGGAAACCTGCGAGCGCCTCAACGCCGAAGTCGCCACCTGTCTGAACGTCAGCGAAGACCACATGGACCGCTATGACGGCATGGCCGATTACCACCTGGCCAAGCACCGCATTTTCCGCGGTGCGAAGCAGGTCGTGGTAAACCGCGCCGACGCGCTGAGCCGCCCGCTGATCGCCGACAACGTACCGTGCTGGACTTTCGGCACCAACAAGCCGGACTTCAAGGCCTTCGGCCTGATCGAAGAAGACGGTGAGAAATGGCTGGCCTTCCAGTTCGACAAGTTGATGCCAGCCCGCGAGCTGAAGATTCGCGGCGCGCACAACCAGTCCAATGCCCTGGCCGCGCTGGCCCTGGGTCATGCCGTTGGCCTGCCGTTCGAACCGATGCTGCAGACCCTGCGTGAATTCGCCGGCCTTGCCCACCGCTGCCAGTGGGTGCGCGAGCGCAACGGCGTGAACTACTACGACGACTCCAAGGCCACCAATGTCGGCGCCGCCCTGGCCGCCATCGAAGGCCTGGGCGCCGATATCGACGGCAAGCTGGTGCTGATCGCCGGAGGCGACGGCAAGGGCGCCGACTTCAATGACCTGCGTGGCCCCGTTGCCCAGCACTGCCGTGCTGTGGTGCTGCTGGGCCGCGATGCCGAGCTGGTGAGCGTTGCCATCGGCAATGCCGTACCCAAGGTTCGTGTGAATACCCTCGGGGAAGCCGTCGAGCACGCTGCCGACCTCGCCCTGCCGGGCGACGCCGTGCTGCTGTCGCCGGCCTGCGCGAGCCTGGACATGTTCAAGAACTACGAAGAACGCGGACGGCTGTTCGCCAAGGCCGTGGAGGACCTCGCCTGATGTTCTCCTTCCTGCGCCCGTACCCGTCCCCGCTGATCAGCCGCAACGGCATCGATATCGATTTCCCGTTGCTGGCAGGTTGCCTGGCGCTACTCGGCCTGGGGTTGGTGATGGTCACTTCGGCATCCTCCGAAGTCGCCGCGGCGCAGTCCGGCAACCCGCTGTACTTCTCGGTCCGCCACCTGATCTACCTGGCCATCGGCTTCGTCGCCTGCGGCGTGACCATGATGGTGCCGATGGAAACCTGGCAGCGCTGGGGCTGGAAACTGCTGGCCGTGGCCTTCGTGCTGCTGGTCATGGTGATCACCCCCGGCATCGGGCGCGAGGTGAACGGCTCCATGCGCTGGATCGGCTTCGGTCTGTTCAACATCCAGCCCTCGGAGATCGCCAAGGTCTTCGTGGTGATCTTCATGGCCGGCTACCTGGTTCGTCGTCAGGAAGAAGTGCGCGAGAGCTGGCTGGGCTTCTTCAAGCCGTTCGTGGTGCTGCTGCCCATGGCCGGCCTGCTGCTGCGCGAGCCGGACTTCGGCGCCACCGTGGTGATGATGGGTGCCGCTGCCGCGATGCTGTTCCTCGGTGGCGTGGGCCTGTTCCGCTTCGGCCTGATGGTCGCGCTGGCGGTCGGTGCCGTGGTGCTGCTGATCCAGACCCAGCCCTACCGGATGGCGCGCCTGACCAACTTCACCGACCCCTGGGCCGACCAGTTCGGTGCGGGCTACCAGCTCAGCCAGGCGCTGATCGCCTTCGGCCGTGGCGGCTGGACCGGCATGGGCCTGGGCAACAGTATCCAGAAGCAGTTCTACCTGCCCGAAGCGCACACCGACTTCGTGTTCGCCGTGCTCGCCGAAGAGCTGGGCATCGTCGGCGCCATGGCCACCGTGGCCCTGTTCGTCTTCGTCAGCCTGCGCGCGCTGTACATCGGCATCTGGGCCGAGCAGTCGAAACAGTACTTCTCCGCTTACGTCGCCTACGGCCTGGCCTTCCTGTGGATCGGCCAGTTCCTGATCAACGTGGGTGTGAACGTCGGCCTGCTGCCGACCAAGGGCCTGACCCTGCCGTTCCTCAGCTATGGCGGTTCGTCCCTGGTGATCTGCTGCGCCCAGCTGGGAATGCTGCTGCGCATCGAATGGGAACGCCGCACCGTGATGGGCAGCGAGGAATATGAATTCAGCGAAGAGGACTTTGCCGATGAAAGGTAACGTCCTGATCATGGCGGGTGGCACCGGCGGACATGTGTTCCCGGCCCTGGCCTGCGCCCGTGAATTCCAGGCGCGCGGTTACAGCGTGCACTGGCTGGGCACTCCGCGCGGCATCGAGAACGACCTGGTACCCAAGGCCGGCCTGCCGCTGCACCTGATCAACGTCAGCGGCTTGCGTGGCAAGGGCCTGAAGTCGCTGCTGCGCGCGCCGTTCGACCTGCTCAAGTCGCTGTTCCAGGCTATCGGCGTGGTTCGCCAGCTCAAGCCGGTGTGCGTGCTCGGCCTGGGTGGCTACGTCACTGGTCCGGGCGGACTGGCCGCCAAGCTGTCCGGCGTGCCGCTGGTGATCCATGAACAGAATGCCGTTGCCGGCACCGCCAACCGCAGCCTCGCGCCGCTGGCCAAGCGCGTCTGCGAAGCCTTCCCGGATACCTTCGACAGCAGCGCCAAGCGCCTGACCACCGGCAACCCGGTGCGCGCCGAATTGTTCCTGGAGGAGGGCGCCCGCGCACCGCTGGCCGGTCGTCGGGTCAACCTGCTGGTGCTGGGCGGCAGCCTGGGCGCCGAGCCGCTGAACAAGCTGTTGCCTGAAGCGCTGGCGCAGGTGCAGGCACAGATTCGCCCGGCCATTCGCCATCAGGCCGGTCGTCAGCACGACGAAATCACGGCGGAGCGTTATCGCGCCGCGGGTGTCGAAGCGGACGTAGCTCCGTTCATCGCCGACATGGCCGCGGCCTACGCCTGGGCCGATCTGGTCATCTGCCGCGCCGGTGCACTGACCGTGAGCGAGCTGACCGCCGCCGGCCTGCCGTCCTTCCTGGTGCCGCTGCCCCACGCGATCGACGACCACCAGACCAAGAACGCCGAATTCCTGGTGCGGGAGGGCGCTGCCCACCTGCTGCCGCAGAAATCTACCAGCGCTGCCGAACTGGCCGCGCAGTTGTCCGAGGTATTGATGCATCCCGATTCCCTGACCCGCATGGCCGCTCGCGCCCGCAGCCTGGCCAAGCCCGAGGCTACCCGCACGGTAGTCGATGCCTGCCTGGAGGTGGCCCGTGGTTAAAGAACCCACCGGCGTCACCCGTACCATGCGGCGCATCCGTCGCATCCACTTCGTCGGCATCGGCGGCGTGGGCATGTGCGGTATCGCGGAGGTGCTGCTCAACCTCGGCTACGAAGTCTCCGGCTCGGACCTCAAGGCTTCTCCGGTCACCGAGCGCCTGGAAAAGTTCGGCGCGGAAATCTTCATCGGTCACCGCGCGGAAAACTCCGACGGCGCTGATGTGCTGGTGGTGTCCAGCGCAGTGAACAAGTCGAACCCGGAAGTTGCCGCCGCGCTGGAGCGCCGCGTGCCGGTGGTGCCGCGCGCCGAGATGCTCGCCGAGCTGATGCGCTACCGCCACGGCATCGCCGTCGCCGGTACCCATGGCAAGACCACCACCACCAGCCTGATCGCCTCGGTATTCGCCGCCGGCGGGCTGGACCCGACCTTCGTCATCGGCGGCCGCCTGAACGCTGCCGGCACCAACGCGCAGCTGGGCACCAGCCGCTACCTGGTGGCCGAGGCCGACGAGAGCGACGCCAGCTTCCTGCACCTGCAGCCGATGGTCTCCGTGGTCACCAATATCGACGCCGACCACATGAGCACCTACGGCGGCGACTTCAACAAACTCAAGCGCACCTTCGTCGACTTCCTGCATAACCTGCCGTTCTACGGCCTGGCCGTGGTCTGCGTGGACGACCCGGTGGTGCGTGAGATCCTGCCGCAGGTGGCGCGTCCGACCGTGACCTACGGCCTGAGCGAGGACGCGGACGTCCGCGCCATCAATATCCGCCAGGAAGGCATGCGCACCTACTTCACCGTACTGCGCCCCGAGCGCGAGCCGCTGGACGTCTCGGTGAACATGCCCGGCCTGCACAACGTGCTGAACTCCCTGGCGACCATCGTCATCGCTACCGACGAAGGTATCTCCGACGAAGCCATCGTCCAGGGCCTGTCCGGCTTCCAGGGCGTGGGCCGGCGCTTCCAGGTCTATGGCGACCTGCAGGTGGAAGGCGGCAGCGTGATGCTGGTCGACGACTACGGCCACCACCCGCGCGAAGTCGCGGCAGTGATCAAGGCCGTGCGCGGCGGTTGGCCGGAGCGTCGACTGGTGATGGTCTACCAGCCGCACCGCTTCAGCCGTACCCGTGACCTCTACGACGACTTCGTACAGGTGCTCGGCGAGGCCAATGTGCTGATGCTGATGGAGGTCTACCCGGCCGGCGAAGAACCGATCCCCGGCGCCGACAGCCGTCACCTGTGCCACAGCATCCGCCAGCGCGGCCAGCTCGATCCGATCTACCTGGAGCGCGGTGGCGACCTCGCCTCGCTGCTCAAGCCGCTGCTGCGTCCGGGCGACATCCTGCTTTGCCAAGGCGCCGGCGACATCGGCGGGCTGGCTCCGGCACTGATCAAGAATCCGATGTTCGGCGCCGCTGCTGCGGGCGCCGAGGGGAAGAAGCAATGAGTGACGCCCTCAAATCCGCCCTCGAGCCCTGCGCCTTCGGTCGCGTCGCCGTGCTGTACGGCGGCAAGAGCGCCGAGCGCGAGGTGTCGCTGAAGTCCGGCGCCATGGTGCTGCAGGCCCTGCAGGGCGCGGGCGTGGATGCCTTCGGCATCGACGTGGGCGACGATCTGCTGGAGCGTCTGACCCGCGAGAAGATCGACCGCGCCTTCGTCATCCTCCACGGTCGTGGCGGTGAAGACGGGACCATGCAGGGCCTGCTGGAAATCGCCGGCATCCCCTACACCGGCAGCGGCGTGCCCGCGTCCGCCCTGGCCATGGACAAGCTGCGTACCAAGCGCGTGTGGCTGAGCCTCGGTCTGCCGACGCCTGACCACGCCGTCCTCGCCAGCGAGGAAGATTGCCGCGCGGCTGCGGCGAAACTGGGCTTCCCGCTGATCGTCAAGCCGGCCAGCGAGGGTTCGAGCATCGGCATGGCCAAGGTGAACAGCGAGCAAGAGCTGATTGCCGCCTGGGCCGGTGCCGCGAAATACGATCCGCAGGTGCTCGTCGAGCAATGGATCAGCGGCCCCGAGTTTACCGTCGCGATCTTGCGTGGCCAGGTGCTGCCGCCCATTCGCCTGGGCACCCCGCACACCTTCTACGACTACGACGCCAAGTACCTGGCCAACGATACCCAGTACCAGATTCCCTGCGGACTGGATGCCGACAAGGAACAGGAACTCAAGGACCTGACCGCGCGCGCCTGCGATGCCCTCGGCATCCAGGGCTGGGGCCGGACCGACGTGATGCAGGACGCCCAAGGGCGCTTCTGGCTGTTGGAAGTGAACACCGCACCGGGCATGACCGACCACAGCCTGGTGCCCATGGCCGCGCGCGCGGCCGGCCTGGATTTCCAGCAGCTGGTGCTGGCGATCCTCGCCGACAGCGTCGAGGCAAGGGGGTAAGTCATGAACGGCGCGCAGCTTCGTCACCAGAATCCCGGAATCGGCCGTGCTCCCGCACGCAAGCCGGTGCCGCGCGGCGCCAGCCGTCTGGTGGCCAAGGAGCCGCTCAGCGCTCGCATGCCCAAGCCCAGCTTCGGCTTCCTGAAGGTGCTGCTGTGGCCGCTGGTGCTGGGCGTGCTCGGCGCTGGTGCCTACTACGGCGCGCAGTACGTGCTGCCTTATGCAGACCGTCCGATCGCCAAGGTCAGCGTGGAAGGCGACCTCAGCTACATCAGCCAGGCGGCAGTGCAGCAGCGGATCAGCCCCTACGTATCGGCCAGCTTCTTCACCATCGACCTGGCCGGCATGCGCCAGGAGCTGGAACAGATGCCCTGGATCGCTCATGCCGAGGTGCGCCGTGTATGGCCTGATCAGGTGGTTATCCGCCTGGACGAGCAATTGCCCATCGCCCGTTGGGGTGACGAAGCCTTGCTGAACAATCAGGGTCAGGCTTTTGCACCGCGGGAAGTGGCCAACTACGAGCACCTGCCGCGCCTTTCCGGCCCGCAGCGCGCTCAGCAGCAAGTGATGCAGCAGTACCAGATTCTCAGCCAGATGCTCCGCCCGCTGGGCTTCACCATCGCCAGCCTGGACATGAGTTCGCGCGGCGCCTGGACCCTGGGCACCGCGCAAGGCGTGGAGATCATGCTGGGCCGCGACCACGCGGTAGAACAGATTCGCCGGCTCGTGACCATCTACGACAAGGCGCTGAAAGAACAGATTACGAAAATTGCCCGCATCGACATGCGCTACCCCAACGGCCTGGCCGTGGCATGGCGTGATCCGGTGCCGGAAGCGACGGTGGCTCAGACCACCGCCGCGCAGTGAGTTGAGGAGACTTCTATAAACATGGCAAGCGTGCAGAGCGGCAAAATGGTCGTTGGCCTGGACATCGGCACCTCCAAGGTGGTGGCGCTGGTGGGCGAGGTAGCGGCTGATGGCAAGCTGGAAATCGTTGGCATCGGGACGCACCCGTCCCGTGGCCTGAAAAAAGGCGTGGTGGTCAACATCGAGTCCACCGTGCAATCGATCCAGCGCGCCATCGATGAAGCCCAGCAGATGGCGGGCTGCCGTATCCACTCGGCCTTCGTCGGCATCGCCGGCAACCATATCCGCAGCCTGAACTCCCACGGCATCGTGGCGATCCGTGATCGCGAAGTCAGCGGCGCGGACATCGAGCGCGTGCTGGACGCGGCCCAGGCCGTGGCCATCCCGGCCGACCAGCGTGTGCTGCACACCCTGGCCCAGGACTACGTGATCGACAACCAGGAAGGCGTGCGCGAGCCGCTGGGCATGTCCGGCGTGCGCCTGGAAGCCAAGGTGCATGTGGTGACCTGCGCGGTGAACGCTGCGCAGAACATCGAGAAGTGCGTGCGCCGCTGCGGCCTGGAAGTCGACGACATCATCCTCGAGCAACTGGCATCGGCCTACTCCGTGCTCACCGAGGACGAGAAGGAACTGGGCGTTTGCCTGGTGGACATCGGCGGCGGCACCACCGACATCGCCATATTCACCGAAGGCGCCATCCGCCACACGGCTGTCATCCCGATCGCCGGCGATCAGGTCACCAACGATATCGCCATGGCGCTGCGCACCCCGACTCAGTACGCTGAGGAAATCAAGATTCGCTACGCCTGCGCGCTGGCCAAATTGGCCGGTCCGGGCGAAACCATCAAGGTACCCAGCGTCGGTGATCGTCCGCCGCGGGAACTGTCGCGCCAGGCGCTTGCCGAAGTGGTCGAGCCTCGTTACGACGAGCTGTTCACCCTGGTCCAGGCCGAGCTGCGCCGCAGCGGTTACGAAGACCTGATTCCAGCCGGAATCGTCATGACCGGCGGCACCGCCAAGATGGAAGGCGCTGTCGAACTGGCCGAAGAGATCTTCCACATGCCGGTACGCCTGGGCGTACCGCATAGCGTCAAGGGACTGGCCGACGTCGTGCGCAATCCCATCTATTCCACGGGTGTGGGGCTGCTCCTGTACGGACTGCAGAAACAGTCCGACGGCATCTCCATGTCCGGCAGCAGTTTCAGCAGTGACGAACCCAAGACACCGGTACTGGAAAAGCTTAAACGCTGGGTCCAGGGCAATTTCTGATTTACCACCGCGGTAAACGTAGGCGACACAACTAGAAAGGAAGGAGAGGGGAAATGTTTGAACTGGTAGATAACGTCCCGCAAACAGCAGTCATCAAGGTGATCGGCGTAGGTGGTGGCGGCGGCAACGCCGTGAACCACATGGCCAAGAACAACGTTGATGGCGTCGAATTCATTTGCGCCAACACCGATGCGCAGGCGCTGAAGAACATCGCCGCGCGCACCGTGCTGCAGCTCGGCCCAGGCGTGACCAAGGGCCTGGGCGCTGGCGCCAACCCTGAAGTAGGCCGCCAGGCCGCCATCGAGGACCGCGAGCGTATCGCCGAGGTTCTGGAAGGCGCCGACATGGTCTTCATCACCACCGGCATGGGTGGCGGTACCGGTACCGGTGCTGCGCCGATCATCGCCGAAGTGGCCAAGGAGATGGGCATCCTCACCGTTGCGGTGGTGACCCGTCCGTTCCCGTTCGAGGGTCGCAAGCGCATGCAGATCGCCGATGAAGGCATCCGCTCGCTGGCTGAAAGCGTCGACTCGCTGATCACCATCCCGAACGAAAAACTGCTGACCATCCTGGGCAAGGACGCGAGCCTGCTGGCCGCTTTTGCCAAGGCTGACGATGTTCTGGCCGGTGCCGTTCGCGGTATCTCCGACATCATCAAGCGCCCGGGCATGATCAACGTCGACTTCGCCGACGTGAAAACCGTCATGAGCGAAATGGGCATGGCCATGATGGGCACCGGCTGCGCCAGCGGCCCGAACCGTGCTCGTGAGGCGACCGAAGCCGCGATCCGCAACCCGCTGCTGGAAGACGTCAACCTGCAGGGCGCCCGCGGCATCCTGGTGAACATCACCGCAGGTCCGGACCTGTCCCTGGGCGAGTACTCCGACGTGGGTAACATCATCGAGCAGTTCGCTTCCGAGCACGCCACCGTGAAGGTGGGCACCGTGATCGACCCGGACATGCGCGACGAGCTGCACGTCACCGTCGTTGCCACCGGCCTGGGCGCTCGCCTGGAAAAACCGGTCAAGGTCGTCGACAACACCGTCCAGACCCAGGCCGTCAGCGCCCAGGCTCCGGTTCAGCGTGAGCAGCAGTCGGTGAACTACCGCGACCTGGACCGCCCGACCGTCATGCGCAATCAGAACCACGGCGGCGCTGCCACCGCGGCCAAGCTGAACCCGCAGGACGATCTGGACTACCTGGACATCCCGGCCTTCCTGCGTCGCCAGGCCGATTGAGTCGATTTATCAGGAGTATCAATGTGATTGGTGTTCAGCAAAGGGCGGTTCTGCTATCATCGCCGCCCATTGTTGACAACAGTTCGCAACTTGCGCGAAAGCGGCCAAAGCCATGATCAGACAACGCACCTTGAAGAACATCATCCGGGCGACCGGTGTCGGCCTGCACTCCGGGGAGAAGGTTTACCTGACCCTGAAGCCGGCTCCCGTCGATACTGGCATCGTGTTCTGCCGGGCTGACCTCGACCCTGTGGTGGAAATTCCTGCCCGGGCCTCGAACGTCGGCGAAACCACCATGTCGACCACCCTGATCAAGGGTGACGTCAAAGTGGATACCGTGGAGCATCTGCTTTCGGCCATGGCCGGCCTGGGTATCGACAACGCCTATGTCGAGCTGTCCGCGTCGGAAGTACCGATCATGGACGGCAGCGCAGGTCCCTTCGTATTCCTGATCCAGTCCGCTGGCCTGCAAGAGCAGGACGCGGCCAAGAAATTCATCCGCATCAAGCGCGAAGTGACGGTGGAAGAGGGCGACAAGCGCGCCACCTTCGTTCCGTTCGACGGCTTCAAGGTGAGCTTCGAGATCGATTTCGATCACCCGGTCTTCCGTGGTCGCACCCAGAAAGCCGTGGTGGATTTCTCCAGCACTTCCTTCGTGAAGGAAGTCAGCCGCGCCCGTACCTTCGGGTTCATGCGCGACATCGAGATGCTGCGTTCGCAGAACCTGGCTCTGGGTGGCAGCGTGGAGAACGCCATCGTGGTCGACGAGTATCGAGTGCTCAACGAAGACGGTCTTCGTTACGAGGACGAGTTCGTCAAGCACAAGATCCTGGACGCCATTGGTGACCTGTACCTGCTGGGTAACAGCCTTATCGGCGAGTTCATCGGCTACAAGTCCGGTCACGCCCTGAACAACCGTCTCCTGCGTACCCTCATCGCAGACAAGGATGCTTGGGAAGTGGTGACCTTCGAGGACGCCAAGACCGCGCCGATCTCCTATATGCGACCCGCTGCGGCCGTATAAGGAACCTCCTCCTTTCAGCTACAACTTTTAAAGGCCACCCTTGGGTGGCCTTTTTTTATGCCCCGCTGTTTACTCTTCGCCCGGTTCCGGTGGTTTGCGGCTACGGCTGGCGAGCCGCTCGAGCGCGGCCTTGAGTTGCGGATTGCTGATGCCTTCGGCCGCTTCGTGCAGGGTGGCAGAGGCGGACTCGCTGATGCGGTTGGTGTTCACCCGGGTCGGCGCCTGGGTCGTCGGCTGCACTTTGAACAGAATGCGCGCCAGGCCCCTGAATTCCTCGAACGCGGCCAGTTGCCGCAGCAGGCGGTTCTGCTGGTAGCGCAGGCGCGTAGCCCAGTGACCATCGGTGACCACTAATAGCAGGCTGCCTTCACGCCAGGAGGCGACGCGGCAATAGGGGCGTGCGGCGGGTTGCAATTGTGAGTCGAGCAGTTCCTGCAGGCGCGAGAGGCGTTGCGCCTCGGCGAACAGCGACTGCAGCGGCTTGGCTTCGCGCAGCAACTTGGTCATCGCCTTGGCGGGCAGGGGGCGGAAGGCCATGAAGAGCAACCGGGAGTGAATGAAGAAGGATGGTAACAGATGCACCCAGGGCCAGACGCCACTGTCGCCCTTGAAGTTGCCTGTCTGCGTCACCATATCACTCACTCGGACTCAAAGTTGTCCGCCCATGCATTGCCCCGAGGCTCGCAGAATGCGAAGCTTCGGAGGATGACTTCGGCACTTTTTTCCCGGAAGTTTCCGGGTAGAATGCCCGCTTCATTGCCGTTCCGCGCCGCGGCCAGCCAGTCGGGCAGCCCTCCAATTCTCCAGTTCGGATGACCCAGTCGATATGTTTGCGCCTTTGTTGAAAAAACTCTTTGGAAGCAAGAACGAGCGCGAAGTGAAGCGCATGGCCAAGCAGGTCCAGGCCATCAATGCACTCGAGCCCCAGATGGTCCCGCTTTCCGATGAGCAACTGAAGGCCAAGACCGAAGAGTTCAAGGCACGCGTCGCCAAGGGCGAGACCCTCGACCAGATCCTTCCAGAGGCTTTCGCCGTCGCCCGCGAGGCCGGCAAGCGCGTGATGGGCATGCGTCACTTCGATGTCCAGCTGATCGGCGGCATGACCCTGCACGAAGGCAAGATCGCCGAGATGCGTACCGGTGAGGGCAAGACCCTCGTCGGTACCCTGGCTGTCTACCTGAACGCCCTGTCCGGCAAAGGCGTGCACGTGGTCACCGTGAACGACTACCTGGCCCGCCGCGACGCCAACTGGATGCGTCCGCTGTATGAGTTCCTCGGTCTTTCCGTCGGCATCGTCAGCCCGTTCCAGCCGCCGGAGGAGAAGCGTGCCGCGTATGCCTCCGACATTACCTACGGCACCAACAACGAATTCGGCTTCGATTACCTGCGCGACAACATGGCGTTCAGCCTGGAAGACAAGTTCCAGCGTGAGCTGAACTTCGCCGTGGTCGACGAAGTGGACTCCATCCTCATCGACGAGGCGCGGACTCCGCTGATCATCTCCGGCCAGGCCGAAGACAGCTCCGAGCTGTACATCAAGATCAACAAGCTGATCCCGCGCCTGAAGCGCCACATCGAGGAAGTTGAAGGCCAGGTGACCCAGCAGGGCCACTACAGCATCGACGAGAAGACCCGTCAGGTCGAACTCAACGAGCAGGGCCATGCCTACGTCGAGGAACTGCTGACCCAGAATGGCCTGCTGGCCGAGGGTGAGAGCCTCTACTCCGCGCACAACCTCAGCCTGCTGACCCACGTCTACGCCGCGCTGCGCGCCCACACCCTGTTCCACCGCAACGTGGAATACATCGTCCAGGGCGACCAGGTCCTGCTGATCGACGAGCACACCGGCCGTACCATGCCGGGCCGTCGCCTCTCCGAGGGCCTGCACCAGGCCATCGAGGCGAAGGAAAACCTGCCGATCCAGGCCGAGAGCCAGACCCTGGCCTCGACCACCTTCCAGAACTACTTCCGCCTCTACACCAAGCTGGCCGGCATGACCGGTACCGCCGACACCGAGGCCTTCGAATTCCGCCAGACCTACGGCCTGGACGTGGTGGTGATCCCGACCCACCGCCCGGTTGCCCGTAAGGACTTCAACGACCTGGTCTACCTGACCCAGGACGAGAAGTACGCCGCCATCATCACCGACGTGCAGCAGTGCCAGGCTCTGGGCCGTCCGATCCTCGTGGGTACCGCCTCGGTCGAGACCTCCGAGTACGTCTCGCAGCTGCTGCAGAACGCCGGCATCGAGCACAAGGTACTGAACGCCAAGTACCACGAGAAGGAAGCCGAGATCATCGCCCAGGCCGGTCGTCCGGGCTCGGTCACCATCGCCACCAACATGGCCGGTCGGGGTACCGACATCCTGCTGGGCGGCAACTGGGAAGTGGAAGTCGCCGCGCTGGAAAACCCCACCGACGAGCAGGTCGCGCAGATCAAGGCCGACTGGCAGAAGCGTCACCAGCAGGTCATCGAGTCGGGCGGCCTGCATGTGATCGCCTCCGAGCGCCACGAGTCCCGCCGTATTGACAATCAGCTGCGCGGCCGTGCCGGTCGCCAGGGCGACCCGGGTTCGAGCCGCTTCTACCTGTCGCTGGAAGACCACCTGATGCGCATCTTCGCCTCCGACCGGGTGAAGAACTTCATGAAGGCGCTCGGCATGCAGCCGGGCGAGGCGATCGAGCACCGCATGGTGACCAACGCCATCGAAAAGGCCCAGCGCAAGGTCGAAGGCCGCAACTTCGATATCCGCAAGCAACTGCTGGAGTTCGACGACGTCGCCAACGAGCAGCGCAAGGTGATCTACCACATGCGCAACACCCTGCTTGCGGCCGACAACATCGGCGAGACCATCGTCGAGTTCCGCGAAGAGACCCTGAACAACACCGTCAGCGAGCACATTCCGCCGCAGTCGCTGCCCGAACAGTGGGACGTCGCCGGTCTGGAAGCCGCGCTGTACAGCGATTTCGGTCTGAAGCTGCCGATCCAGCAGTGGCTGGACGACGACGAGAAGCTCTACGAGGAAACCCTGCGCGAGAAGATCCTCACCGAGCTGGTCGCGGCCTACAACGAGAAGGAAGACATGGCGGGCGCCGAAGCCCTGCGTACCTTCGAGAAGCAGATGCTGCTGCGGGTGCTGGACGACCTGTGGAAGGACCACCTGTCCACCATGGATCACCTGCGCCACGGTATCCACCTGCGTGGTTACGCGCAGAAGAACCCGAAGCAGGAATACAAGCGCGAGTCCTTCAACCTGTTCCAGGAACTGCTGAACTCCATCAAGCGCGACACCATCCGCGTGCTGTCCTTCGTCCAGGTTCGCCGCGAAGACCCGGCCGAAGAAGAAGCCCGCCTGCGCCGCGAAGCCGAGGAAATGGCCAAGCGCATGCAGTTCCAGCACGCCGCTGCGCCGTCCATGGACCAGGTCACCGACGAGCCGGAAGAAGAAGGCGAAGTACCGTCTGACAACGTGGTGCCGATGGAGCCCATCCGCAACGAACCGAAGATCGGCCGCAACGAGCCGTGCCCCTGCGGTTCGGGCAAGAAGTACAAGCACTGCCACGGTCAGGTGGAATAACGCCTCCCGACCCTGATACCGACGCCGCGACCGGCCCTGCCGCTCGCGGCGTTTTTCTCATCTGAATCGCTGATTCGTTTCACTGACTAGATTCACTGACTAGATAGGAGCGCGCCACATGGCTGTTGGTCTCGGCCCCATGTCCACCCTGCACCCGGTCCCCGGTTTCGAACTCGGCATCGCCTCCGCCGGCATCAAGCGACCCGGCCGCAAGGACATCGTGGTGATGCGCTGCGCCGAAGGCTCCACCGTGGCCGGTGTGTTCACCACCAACGCCTTCTGCGCCGCTCCGGTGATCCTGGCGCGCAAGCGCTTCCTGGGGCCGGTGCGCTACCTGCTGACCAATACCGGTAACGCCAACGCCGGCACCGGCGAGTCGGGCCTGGCCAACGCCATCCGTACCTGCGCCAAGCTGGCCGAGCTGGCCGGTGTTGCGGAAAACGCCGTGCTGCCATACTCCACCGGTGTGATCGGCGAGCCGCTGCCGGTCGAGAAGATCGAAGCCGCGCTGCCCGCCGCGCTGGCCAACCTGTCCGTGGACAACTGGGCCGACGCTGCCGCTGGCATCATGACCACCGACACCCTGCCCAAGGGCGCCAGCCGCCAGTTCGAGCATGACGGCGTGACCATCACCGTCACCGGCATCAGCAAGGGCGCGGGCATGATCAAGCCGAACATGGCCACCATGCTTGGCTACATCGCCACTGATGCCAAGGTCGCCCAGGCTGTGCTGCAGGATCTGTTGCGCGATGCAGCGAACAAATCGTTCAACCGTATCACCATCGATGGCGACACCTCGACCAACGACTGCTGCATGCTGGTCGCCACCGGCCAGGCCGCGCTGCCGGAAATCACCGCTGCCACCGGCGCGTTGTTCGCCGCGCTGAAGCAGGCCGTGCTGGAAGTCTCCATGGAACTGGCCCAGGCCATCGTTCGCGACGGCGAAGGCGCCACCAAGTTCGTCACCGTGCAGGTGAATGGCGGCGCCACTCACCAGGAGTGCCTGGACGTCGGCTACGCCGTATCCCACTCGCCACTGATCAAGACCGCCCTGTTCGCCTCCGACCCGAACTGGGGTCGCATCCTCGCTGCCGTTGGCCGCGCCGGTGTGCCGGACCTGGATGTCAGCCTGATCGACGTGTACCTGGACGACGTCGCCATCGCCAGCCGCGGCGGCCGTGCTGCCAGCTACACCGAGGACCAGGGCGCGAGAGTCATGGCCCAGGAGGAGATCACCATCCGCATCGATCTCGGCCGCGGCACCTGCAGCGAGACCATCTGGACCACCGACCTGTCCCACGAGTACGTGAAGATCAACGCGGAATACCGCACCTGATCCGGCGCCGGCCCGGTGCCGGCGCGTCATTTCACTCGGATTCCCGATTTTCATGGAACGATGAAAATCGGGAATTTGTTTTCATGGCTGCCGCACTCTAAGGTCTCCTGACTGACCTTCAAGAGCATCGCGTCCATGTCCCTCACCCTGATCATCGGCAGCAAGAACGTCTCCTCCTGGTCCCTGCGCGGCTGGCTGGCCATGCAGCTCACCGGCGCCGAGTTCGAGGAAGTCCTCATTCCCCTGGGTGGCCAGGACACCGCGCGGCGCATCCGCGAGCATTCGCCCAGCGGCAAGGTGCCGGCGCTCAAGTGCGAGCACGGGCTGATCTGGGATTCCCTGTCGATTGCCGAGTACCTCGCCGAACGCTTCCCCGAAGCCCATCTCTGGCCCCGCGGTGAAGCGGCCCGCGCCCTGGCACGTACGGTCTGCGCCGAGATGCACAGCGGCTTCATGGCGCTGCGCTCGAACATGCCCATGGACCTCCAGCGCAACCAGCCGCTGGCCGAAGTGCCCGAAGCGGTGGCGGCCGATATCGCCCGAATCGTCGAGCTCTGGGCGCTGTGTCGCCAGCAGTTCGGCCAGGACGGCCCGTTCCTGTTCGGCCACGCCAGCATCGCCGATGCGTTCTACGCCCCTGTCGCCACGCGCCTGCGCAGCTACTGCGTAACCCTGCCCATCGAGGCACAGAACTACGTCGACGCCATCTACGCCTGGCCGGCGTTCCGCCCGTGGCTGGACGCGGCGATGGTCGAACGCGCCTGACCCCGGCCGCCAATGACGGTAGAATGCCCGTCTGCGCGGGCCCTGCCTGAATCGGATTGAGGAGTAGCACTGTGAAACGAGTACATGTCGCCGCCGCCGTGATTCGCGGACTCGATGGCCGGGTGCTGATCGCCCGCCGTCCGGACGACAAGCACCAGGGCGGCCTCTGGGAGTTTCCCGGTGGCAAGGTGGAGGAGGGCGAAGCGGTACAGGTCGCCTTGGCCCGCGAGCTGAAGGAAGAGCTGGGCATCGACGTCGAGCAGGCGCGCCCGCTGATCCGGGTGCAGCACGACTATAGCGACAAGCACGTGCTGCTGGATGTCTGGGAAGTCTCGGCCTTCTCCGGCGCGCCCCACGGCGCCGAGGGCCAGCCGCTGGCCTGGGTTGCCCCGCGCGATCTGCCGGACTATGAGTTTCCAGCGGCCAATGAGCCCATCGTGCAGGCCGCGCGACTGCCCGATCGCTACCTGATCACCCCCGACGGCCTGGAAATTCCTCAGCTGGTGCAGGGCGTGCGCGCCGCAGTGGCCAGTGGTATCCGGCTGATCCAGTTGCGCGCGCCCAACATGTACAGCCCCGAGTACCGCGACCTGGCGGTAGATGTTCAGGGCCTGTGCGCCGGCAAGGCGCAGTTGATGCTCAAGGGGCCGCTGGAGTGGTTGGGAGACTTTCCGGCGGCCGGCTGGCACCTGACCTCCGAGCAACTGCGCAAATACGCGCCCAATGGTCGCCCGTTCCCGCGTGAGCGTCTGCTCGCGGCTTCCTGCCACAGCGCCGAGGAACTGGAGCTGGCGGCGCGCATGGGGGTGGATTTCGTCACCCTGTCGCCGGTGCAGCCCACCGAGAGCCATCCGGGCGAGCCTGCGTTGGGATGGGAAGCGGCAGCGGAGCTGATCGATGGCTTCAACCAGCCGGTGTTCCTGCTCGGCGGTGTCGGCCCGCACGACCTCGAACGCGCCTGGCAGACCGGAGCCCAGGGCGTGGCGGGTATTCGAGCGTTCTGGCCGAAGAACGAAGGCTGACAGGCATTTTGCGTGGGGCGGCGATGGGTATCGCTCCGCTCCACGCCATCCTACGATGCTCCTTGTAGGAGCAACTGTGTTCTTCAGGTGAGTCCGTACCAGCGCCTTCCCCTCACCCCAGCCCTCTCCCAGGGGGAGAGGGAGCCGCCCGTGCCGGCGAACGACAAGGTTTCATCCTGCACCGAACAGTCCCCTCTCCCCCTGGGAGAGGGTTAGGGTGAGGGCTGATCCGAGCACAGGACTATCGAGTAGGGGCGGGCCATGCCCGCGATCGCGCGCACAGCGCGCTCCTACGAGTCGACTCTCGACCGATCAGGCGGGCTTCTCAGCGGCTTGCCAGAGAATCTCTTCCACGCCCTGGCGCCGGGCTATAAAGCGCGCAGCGACGAACAGCAGGTCCGATAGGCGGTTCAGGTAGCGCAGGCCCGCACCTTCCAGCGGTTCCTCGGCATTGAGTTGCTGGCAGCGGCGTTCGGCATTGCGCGCCTGGGCGCGGCACAGGTGAGCGAGAGCGACCAGGCGCGAACCGCCGGGCAGGATGAAGTTCTTCAGCGGCCCAAGCTCTTCATTCCAGCGGTCGATCACCGTTTCCAGGCGTTCCACTTCGGCATCGTTCAGCGCACGGTACTCCGGCATTGCCAGCTCACCGCCGAGGTCGAACAGGCGGTGCTGGATCGGCGCCAACACCCCGATCACTTCTTCCAGCGCACTGCTGCGCGCCTCGTGCAGCCCGGCCAGCAGCAGGCCGAGGTGGCTGTTCAGCTCGTCCACTGCGCCCATGGCTTCCACGCGGGGGTGGTGCTTGGGCACGCGCCGGCCATCGGCCAGGCCAGTTTCCCCGGCATCGCCGGTGCGGGTGTAGATCTTCGACAGGCGGTTGCCCATGCTCAATGCTCCTTGTCGTCGCGCGCCAGCAGCGGCAGCGGCGGGGAAATTTCGGCCGCCAGCGGCAGGCGGATGGTGAAGCAGGTGCCGACACCCAGCTCGGACTGCACCTCCATCTGCCCCTTGTGGTTGTTGGTGACGATGAAGTACGAGACCGACAGGCCCAGCCCTGTGCCCTGGCCGACTTCCTTGGTGGTGAAGAAAGGCTCGAAGATGCGCTTGCGCACGTTCTCCGGCATGCCGCAGCCGTTGTCTTCCACGTGGATTTCCGCCCAGGGCGGATTGAGCCGGGTACGCAGGGTGATGCGGCCGTACTCGCCTTCCTCTTCGTCGTCGCGCAGGTGGATGGCCTGGGCGCCGTTCTTCAGCAGGTTGAGCAGCACCTGCTCGATTTCGTTGGCGATCACCGGCACCGGGCCCAGGCGCGGGTCGTACTCGTGGACGATCTCCAGCGACTTGAAGTCGAAGCCGCCGGTGAGGTCGAAGTCGTTACCGGCAATCTCCACGGCTTGCTCCAACAGCGCTGGCAGCTCGCAGGCGGCCATCTGCCGGTGGCTGCGGCGGCTGAAGGACAGCATGTGGGTGACGATCTTCGCGGCGCGGGAGCCGGCGTACTGGATGCCATCCATCAGCTTGGGGATCTCCCGCGCCTCCAGGTAGTGGTTGAGGTCGTCCAGGCGCACGCCCACTTCGCCGGCTACCTCCAGGTTCTTCGGCAACTCCGGCGACAGTCGCCGGCGGATGTTCTGCACGTTGTGCAGGATGGCGCCCAGCGGGTTGTTGATCTCGTGAGCCATACCGGCCGCGAGACCGCCGACGGAGAGCATCTTCTCCGACTGCACCATCATCTCTTCCATTCCCAGGCGGTCGGTGATGTCGTCGATACGGATCACCGCGCCACGGCCGGTGCCGCCCATCAGCGGGTAGAAGGTCAGGGCGTAATGGCGCGGCGCGTCAGTGAGGGCCCAGGTGACGCGTTCGACGCGCTCGACCTTGTGCTGCTCGGCGGCGCGGGTGAGTTGCGGCAGGAAGGGCTTGAGCGACGGGAAGGCGAGAAATACCGGCTGGTTCACCGCGTCGTCCAGGCTGGTGCCGGAGAGCAGGCTGGCTTCCTGGTTCCACTGGGTGACGTAGAGCTGCTCGTCCACCGCGATCAGCGCTGAGGGCATGGAGTCGATGATGCTGTTGAGGTAGTGCTGGAAGCCGGTGAGCTTCTTCTCGATCTTGCTGCGTACCTGGACTTCCAGCTCCAGCTTGCGGTTCGAGCGGCGGGTTTCCTCGGCCAGCGACTGAGCCTGCTCCACGGCTTCCTGGGCGTCGTCGCGGGCGCGCTTGAGCTGCTGCTCGCGGGCTTCGATGCGGGTCAGCATGGTGTTGAAGGCGTCGGCCAGCCGGCCGATCTCGTCGGCATTGCCGCGCTCGGCGCGCAAGGCGTAGTTCTCCTCGCGGGTGACCTGGCGCGAGAGCTCCTCCAGGCTGCGGATCGGCCGGGTGATCAGGCGGCGGATCTGCTGGGCGATCAGCAGCCAGAGCAGCACCGAGACGGCGAGGATGACCAAGCTGGCGGTGAGCGTGCCGGTATAGAAGGCGCCGGGCAGCTCGCTGCTCGCCACCAGCAGCAGGTAGCCGCTGTTGCGGCCGGCCTGGGGCAGTTCGAACAGCGCGTTGAGGCGGTATTCGTGCTGGCGCCAGCGCTCCAGGTGATCGAGGCGCTCGGGCAGGGCAATGGGGCCGTTGCCCGGCGTCTGGGCGATGCGTTCGCCGTTGCTGTCGTACAGTGCGGCGGCGCGCAGCGGCTGGTAGTCGTCCAGCTGGCGCAGCAGAACCTGGGCCTGGGTGGGCGAGGACAACGCCGGCTCGCTGAGCGCCGGGTTGGCGATCAGCCGTCCGATGGTCTGCAGCGCCTGGGGCGCGACGCTGTCCTGGGAAATCCAGTAGGCCGCGCTGATGAAAGCCAGGTTGGCCACCAGCATCACGGTCGCCAGCAGCACCAGCAGGGCGGCGAGGATTTTCTGGCCGACCGGCAGGTCTTCCAGGCGCTGGCGCAGGTTCATGGGTGAAGGCATGGGCGCTTTCTTGGAAAAACAGGAGAGGCGGGCAGGGTAGCCCGCGATCAGGTGTCGGGCAATCCGCGCGCCACCAAGTAGGCGCGCAGGCGCTCGTGTACGGCTCGCAGTCGCGGCAGGGCGAGGTGCAGGCGGTCACCTTCGCGGCAGGCGTGGCCGAGCAGGTAAGCGATCTCGCTGCGCCGGCCCTGGGCGACGTCCTGGTACATGGAGGAGAAGTTCGCCGCAGTGGCGGCAATCACGCGCTCCACGTCGCCCTGCAATTCCTGCGCAGCGGCGGGGTAGTTGCAGGCGTGCAGCAGTTGGCCCAGTTCGTCGCACAGCGCGGCCACTTCGTCGGGGTGCCCGGCCAGTTCGCCATTGCGGCATTGGTGCAGCACGGTCAGCGGGTTGATCGCGCAGTTCAGGGCCAGCTTGCGCCACAGGCGTTCGAGGATGTTCTCGCTCCACTGGGCGGGAATCCCGGCTTGCTCCAGCTCGGTCAGCCAGGCCGGAGTGGGCCCGCCGTGCTCGTCGCCCAGCCAGGTCTGGCCATGGCCTGCGAATACCACGCGGAAGTCGGATTCGCGGAATGCGCCTTCGGTGCTGGAAGCATAAAGGCAGCGTGTGCGCGGCAGGTGGGCGCTGACCGCCTGCTGGCTGCCCAGACCGTTCTGCAGCAGGATCAGTTCGGCTCCGGGGGCCAGGCGCGCCGCCACGCTGGCGGCGGCAGACTCGGCGTCGTAGGCCTTGCAGGCCAGCAGCAGGCGCTGGATCGGCGCGCCTTGCGCAACGGTTTCGGCGGGTATCGGGTAGAGGCTCTCGCGACCGTCTTCGATCAGGGTGACGCCACCGAGGGCGCGGTAGGCGTTGAGGCGCTGGCGGTCGCGCAGCAGCAGGCGCACCGGCAGGCCTGCGCGGGACAGGCGGGCGGCCCACAGGCAACCGAGGCTGCCGGCGCCGAGGATAGACCAGGTCATGGGAGAAACTTCGCGGGTTCGGGGGCTTACCGCGAAGTTTAGCGCAGGCCGGTCAGGCGACTGGCGTTGATTCGCCCGCTGGCGAAGGCATCGGGCAGCAGGGCACGGCCCTGCTGCATCAGTTGCTCGACTTCCACGGGCAGCGCCTTGGCGTCCAGGCCCACCAGGCTGATGCCGGCCTTGAGGGTGATGAAGCCTTCGCTGGTCTTGAACGCCTTGAGGTTCAGGCCTTCGTGCAGGCGGCGGAAGCTGCTGGGGGAGCATTCCTGCAGGTCTTCGAGCAGGGTGATCAGGGCGAAATGCTGGCCGTCGATGCGCGCCAGGACGTCCAGCGGTCGTACCAGTTGCTGCAGGCGCCGGGCGACGCCGTGGAGCAGTTCGTTCTGGAACGACTGGCCATGCTTCTGCCCCAGTTCGGCCAACTCCGGCAGGCCGATGAGCATGTAGCACACGGCGCCACCACGGGATTCCACCTGGCGGATGCTGTCGGCCAGCTTCTGCTTGAGGTAGCGCTGGTTGCCCAGGCCCGTGGCACTGTCCACGAGGTTGCGTTCTTCCAGGCTGGTGATGTTCTCGGTAAGCAGGCGATTTTCCATCAGCAGGCGCTGCAGGGTATTGCTCAGGCGGTCGGCGGCCAGTACGCGGGGCACCAGTTGCTCGTTCATCGCCGATTTGCTGACGAAGTCGTCCACGCCACGGTCGAAGGCTTCGGCCAGGGCGTTGTCGCCCTCCTTGCCGGTGAGCAGGATGATGTAGGTGTAGTGGTCGCCGCTCTCGTCGAGCTGGCGCACTCGGGCGGTGAGCTCCAGGCCGTCCATCTCGGGCATCAGCCAGTCGGCGAGGAGGACGCTCACCGGCCGCTTTTCCAGCAGGTCGAGCGCTTCGCTGGCACTGCTGGCGAAGCGCACGTTCAGGTAGCCGGCCTGGCTCAGCGCGCGGCCGATCATGGCGCTGGAGAACTTGGCATCGTCGACTACCAGGATGCTGAGATGGTTGGTTGGCATGGAATGTCTCGGAAACGGGTAGGAAATGCCGGCTAACGACGTCAGAGGCCGGGCGCGGTCTTGTCTGTCAGTTATAATGACCGCGCATTTTTATCGTCAAGCCAGGCGTCGTCCCGTCTGTGAACCGGGTCGCGCCGTCCATCTGGAGAGATGTCATGCCTTCGTTCGACGTGGTGTCCGAACTGGACAAACACGAACTGACCAACGCCCTGGATAACGCTGCCAAGGAACTGGACCGCCGTTTCGACCTGAAGGGCAAGTGCAGCTTCGAGACCAAGGACAAGTCCGTCACCCTGACCGCCGAGGCGGATTTCATGCTTGAGCAGATGCTCGACATTCTTCGCTCCAGCCTGGTCAAGCGCAAGATCGATGTGCAGTGCATCGAAACCAAGGACCCCTTCCCGTCGGGCAAGGTGGTCAAGCAGGAAGTGACCTTCCGCGAGGGCATCGACAAGGATCTGGCGAAGAAGATCGTCGCCCTGATCAAGGACAAGAAGCTCAAGGTGCAGGCTGCCATCCAGGGTGAGCAGGTTCGTGTCACCGGCAAGAAGCGCGATGACCTGCAGGAAGCCATCGCGCTGCTGCGTGGTGAATCCCTCGGTATGCCGCTTCAGTTCAACAACTTCCGCGACTGATGCGCGCTGCTCTGTAAGCGCTGCGGAACCTCAGCGCCCGCGCGACGTCGCAGTAATAGAGTCGCTCGGCGAACTCCCGACCGCCATGGCTTGCCATGGCGGTTTTGTTTTAGGCAATGGCAACAGACAAGGGGCCTGCATCCATGGATATGAATTACGAGCAGATCATGAACAGTGCGGAGGCCTGGACGCCGGTCGTCCTGGCTTACCTGGGCAATGCCGTGCTGGCGCTGTTGACCCTGCTGATCGGTTGGTGGGTGATCAACCTGTTCACCCGTCGTATCGGCGGGTTGCTGTCCACCAAGCATGTGGACAGGACGCTGCAGGGCTTCATCGGCAGCATGGTGAACATCATCCTGAAGATCCTGCTGATGGTCAGCGTGGCGTCGATGATCGGCATCCAGACCACCAGCTTCGTCGCTGCCATCGGTGCCGCCGGCCTGGCCATCGGCCTGGCGCTGCAGGGCAGCCTGTCGAACTTCGCCGGCGGCGTGCTGATCCTGCTGTTCCGCCCGTTCAAGGTCGGCGACTGGATCGAAGCCCAGGGCGTTTCCGGCACGGTGGACCACATCATGATCTTCCACACCGTGCTGCGCACCGGTGACAACCGTACGGTGATCGTACCCAATGGCGCGCTGTCCAACGGCATCATCACCAACACCTCGACCCAGACGACCCGCCAGGTGACCTTCGATGTGAAGTTGGCCTTCGACGCCGACCTGGAGGGTGCTCGTGCCATCCTCAAGGAGCTGGCGGAGGATTCGCGCGTACTCAAGTCGCCGGCGCCGGTGGTGGTGGTCGCGGGCCTGGGCGAGAACTCGGTGACCCTGTCGCTGCGCCTGTGGACCGCCAACTCCGATTACTGGGCGGTCACCTTCATGCTCAACGAGCAGGTGCGTCAGCGCCTGCGCGACGACGGCATCGACCTTGCGCCGAACAAGGTGGTGCGTGTGCTCAAGGGTGAAGAGGACGCCGTCCTGGCGGACTGATCCCTCACGCGGAACGGAAAAGGCCGGCATTTGCCGGCCTTTTTCATGGGCGCTGCTTCATCAGCCAGTTCAGGGGCGTTCGGCGCTGGCTGGCTGCGTTGGGGCTTCGCTGGCTTCCTCGGCGGCGCCGTTGGTCATGTCGTTCTTGCGCTGCAGCCACAGCCAGCCGATCAACAGCAGCGTCGGCACGCCGAGCAGGGCGGTGAAGAAGAAGAAGCGCTCGTAGCCCATGCCCTCGACCATGGCGCCGGAGTAGCCGCCGATGAAGCGCGGCAGCAACAGCATGGTGGAGCTGAGCATGGCGTACTGGGTCGCGGAGAACTTCAGGTTGGTCAGGCTGGACAGGTAGGCGACGAAGGCCGAGGTCGCCAGACCGCCGCTGAAGTTGTCGAGCATGATGGTCACCACCAGCATGGTGACGTGGGGCTCCAGCACCTTGAGCAGGGCAAAGACGTTTTGCCCCATGAGATGCGGATCGTCGATCGCGCCCATCTGCGCAAGGAGGGCGAACAGCAGGTTGGTCGCCGCCGAGGCCGCGCCACCGATGAACAGGATCGGCAGGATGCTGAAGCGGGCGATCAGCACACCGCCGGCCGCCGCGCCCACCAGGGTCATGACCACGCCGAACAGCTTGCTGACGGTGGCGATGGTGTCCTTGGTGAAGCCCATGTCGATGTAGAACACGCTGGCCATGGTGCCCATGACGGTGTCGGACATGCGGTAGGTGGAGATCAGCCCGAGCAGCAGCAGGGCCTGCCAGCGGTAGCGGCGGACGAACTCGGTGATGGGTGTCAGCACCGGGGCCATCAGCAGCCGACCCGGTGCGGAGATGCAGCTCAGGGCGATCAGCAGGTAGAGGAGGGCGAGCCACCACTTGCCGGCCTCGGTCATGTTGATGAATGCGGTGCCGGTCACCAGCAGGATGATCAGCACGATCACCGAAACCGCCTGGTGGACGAAGTCGAACTGCGGCAGGCCGCGCCCGTGTACGGCCAGCAGCAGCGGGCGGCGCACCTTCGACAGCAGCTCGCGGACCGGGCGGATCTGCCGGCGACCGTGGGGCGTCATGCAGATGCCGATGAAGATTCCATAGAGCGCGGCGCGCGGCCAGGCCTGTGCGGTCAGCGCGGTGAGCATGGCCGGCACGGAGATCAGCAGCACCAGCAGGGTCAGCACCGAGAGTAGCTGGTGGTTGAAGGCGAAAGCCGAGCTGCCAGCCTGTGGTTGCACGTTCACCGGCGGCTCTTTCATCAGCAGGGTGGTGATCAGACCGGGCAGGATGGCCAGCGAGCACACCGCGTAGGTCAGCGCCCAGGCCGACTGGCTGTAGTGCAGGGCACTGGAGCCGGCCCATTCGGCGAGGAACAGCACGCCGGCGGTGGCGAACAGGACGGCGACCCGGTAGCCGGTCATGTAGCACGCGGCCAGCGCGGCCTGTCGGGTGTTCTCGGCGATTTCCAGGCGGTAGGCGTCGATGGCGATGTCCTGGGTGGCCGAGGCGAAGGCCACGACCATCGCCAGGGCGATCAGCCAGTTCAGATGCGACTGCGGGTTGCACAGGGCCATGCCGAGCAGGCCAATGGCGATCAGGCCCTGGGAGAACACCAGCCAGGAGCGGCGACGGCCCAGCCGGCCGATGAAGGGCAGGCGCCACTGGTCGAGCATGGGCGACCAGACCCACTTGAAGGCGTAGACGAGCCCGATCCAGCTGGCGAATCCGATGGTTTCCCGGGCGACACCCGCTTCACGCAGCCACACCGAGAGGGTGGAAAGCACCAGCATGTAAGGCAGGCCGGCGGCGAAACCCAGCAGCAAAAGTGCGAGGCTGGCGGGAGACTTGTAGGCAATCCATGCCTCTCGCCAGGAATGCTCTTTCATGGGGTGTTTTCCAGCAGGTCAAAAATTCTCGCGAACTTTACTAGGACTGCTCGCCGCTAGGCCAGCCGTGCCGACGTATGTCCACCCGATCGTTATGGATTCTGACACCCTCTGCACGCAATCGTGCGCGCTGTTCGTTCCCCGAAACAGTGCCGATGGGCAGGCTGATGCGGCCACCGGCGGCGATCACCCGGTGCCAGGGCAGGCGGGTGCCATCGGGCAACTGGCTGAGGATGCGTCCTACAAGCCGCGCAGAACGGCCCAGCCCGGCCAGTTTGGCCACATCGCCGTAGGTGATCACGTGCCCTTCCGGCACTTGGGCGACCACCAGGAAAATGGCCTCGCGGCGAGTCTGCAGGCTTTCCTGCGTCAGATCCGCGGAGGAGGCGGAGACTTTGCGCTCGGGCATGGGTGATGCTCGCTTCAGTGGAGGCCAGGTCAGGATATAGCGAAGCCTGTGGTAGGCAAATGCGTGTGGCTAAATGAAGGAAGTTTCCCGTCATTCTGTCAGTAATGATGAACTCTGTACCGCCAGGTCTGTCATTCGTTGCTCTAGCGTCGGGTATCTGGATAATGCCCGGCTTTTTGCCCACCTTGTCCAGTTGAATCAGGCTCATGTTGTCTAGAACCCTGCTCTCCATTGCCCTGGCTTCCTGTTCCCTTTCCGCTGTCGCCGATACCGTCTGGTTGAAGAATGGCGACCGCCTGACCGGCACCATCAAGCTGTTCGACGGCGGCAAGCTGTTGCTGGCGACTGATTATGGCGGGGAGATCACCCTGAAATGGGACAAGATCAAGACCCTCGAGACCGACCAGAACTTGCTGGTGAAGTACGACGAGGAAACCGGCGAGCATTCCAAGGGCATCAAGGCATCGGACGATGGCAAGGTCACGCTGGTCAACGGTCAGCCGCGCACCGTGGAGCTGGCGAAGATCGAGCAGATGATGCCGCCCAAGCCGATCCTCGAAGACTGGGTATGGACTGGCAACGTCGACTTCTCCCTGGACCACAAGCAGGCCGAGAACGATGTCGAGGACTACGACATCGATTTCAAGACCAACGCCCGCCACGGCCGTTGGCGCCACAACTTGCAGGGCGAATACAACCGCGAGAAGAAGAACGACCAGGTCAGCACCAACAATTATTCTGCCGAGTATGCGTTGGACCGCTTCCTTGATGAGCACTGGTTCTGGCAGGGGCAGGCGCAGTACAAGCGCGACTGGATCGAGGACCTGAAGAAGAAGCGCACTGTCGGTACCGGCCCCGGCTACCAGTTCTGGGATAATGAGCTGGGCGCGTTCTCCCTGGCCACGCTGGTCAACCGCAACGACTACGAGTTCGTCGACGACGAGAAGTCCCACTTCTACAGCACCAGCCTGAAGTGGGACTACAACCGTTACCTGCTGGCCAAGCAGTTCGAGCTGTTTACCAACGGCGAAGTCAGCAAGCCACTGGAGTCCAACGTGGACTACGAGCTGGAGAGCGAGGCGGGCATCCGCTACAAGCTGACCTCCTGGGCGTCCCTGAGCCTGAAGGCCGAGTGGGACAAGCTCAGCGGCAACGATGGCGACGTCAACGAGCGTCGCTATACCGTTGGCCTGGGGGTCGGCTGGTAACGTCGACTCAGGCAGGAGCGAGCAGGCTCGTTCCTGCAAGGCACATAAAAAAGCCCCGCACATGGCGGGGCTTTTTCAAGGGGAGAGTGTTACAGGCGCAGGCCGCCGTCCAGCTCCAGCACGCGGCCGGTGTAGTAGTCGTTCTCGAGGATGTAGGCCACCGAGTGGGCGATTTCCAGGGGCTTGCCCAGGCGCTTGAGCGGGATGCCGGAGGTCATTTTCTCCAGCGCTTCGGGTTTCATGCTGGCGACCATGTCGGTCTCGATGAATCCAGGTGCCACGCCGGCCACGCGGATGCCGTAGCGTGCCAGTTCCTTCGCCCAGACCACGGTGTCGGCGGCGACGCCGGCCTTGGCTGCGGAGTAGTTGGCCTGGCCCATGTTGCCGGCGCGGGAGATGGAGGAGATGTTGACGATCGCGCCTTCGTTCTTCAGCTCGATCATCTTCGCCGCCACTTCACGAGTGCAGAGGAACACGCCGGTCAGGTTGACGTCGATCACGGCCTGCCATTGGGCCAGACTCATCTTGCTCAGCTCGCCGTCCTTGACCTTGATGGTCAGGCCGTCGCGCAGGATGCCGGCGTTGTTCACCAGGCCGTTGATGGCGCCGAAGTCGCTGGCGACCTGGGCCACCATATGGGTAACCTGTTCTTCATTGGCGACGTTGCACAGGTAGGCGCGGGCGTCACCGCCGGCGGCCTTGCAGGCGGCCACGGCTTCGTCCAGTTTTTCGGCGTTGAGGTCAACCAGCGCGACGCGCGCGCCCTTGCCGGAGAGGTATTCGCCCATGGCGCGGCCCAGGCCCTGGCAGCCACCGGTGATGATGATGACCTTGTCTTTCAATTGCATCGGAACAACCCCACGAACAGTTTCTGGTGAAAGGCCCCGCCGGCAGCTGTGCACAGAGTCAGTCCTGCCCGTCCGTTTGCGACGGATTCTTTGCGAGGAGTCATAAGTTGAGCGTGAAAGCTGCCAAGCATGCCCGAGAACTGCTGCTCAAGGAATACCGCGGCGTCCTCTCCACCCACTCGAAGAAGTGGTCCGGGTTTCCCTTCGGCTCCGTGGTGCCCTACTGCCTGGACGAGGCGGGCCGGCCGCTGATCCTGATCAGTCGCATCGCCCAGCACACCCACAACCTGCAGATGGATGGCAAATGCTCGTTGCTCATCGGCGAGCGTGGCGTCGACGACATCCAGGCCGCCGGCCGCCTGACCCTGCTGGCCGAGGCGCTGATGATCGAGGATGTCGACGCCATCGCGGGTGCCGCCGAGCGCTACTACCGCTATTTCCCCGGTTCGCAGGACTACCACATCGTCCACGACTTCGATTTCTGGGTACTCGAGCCGGTGCAGTGGCGCTTCATCGGCGGCTTCGGCGATATCCACTGGCTGGGCGCCGACAGCGTGCCGCTGGCCAATCCCTTCGTCGGCGAGGCGGAAAGGAGCATGGTCGAGCACATGAACAGCGACCATGCCAGTGCCATCGAACACTACGTCGAGCTGGCCGGGCTGCCCGCGGGCAAGGATCCGCAGCTGGTGGGAATTGATACCGAAGGTTTCCACCTGCGCATCGGCCAAGGCCTGCACTGGCTGCCGTTCCCTGCGCCCTGCAGTAATCCTGGTGCGGTGCGCCAGGCGCTGGTGCAGTTGGCCAGGGCGGACGTCTGGCCGGGTAGTGAGGTTATCCGGGCTTGAACAATCCCCGGGCATTCCCTTGAAATTGGCGCGGGACGTCGCCACCTTTCCCGTTATCTGGGTAAATGCCCCGCCAAGGAAACATCGATGCGAGTTCCTCTTTTCCTGATTCTTCTCTTCCCGCTGATCGAGTTGGCCGTGATGATCAAGGTCGGCAGCGTGATCGGCGTGGGCTGGACCCTGCTGCTGATCATTGCCGGTGCCTTCATCGGTGCCGCCGTTCTGCGTGTCGCTGGCGTGGCGAAACCCCTCCGGGGCCGCCACGCTCTGCGTGCCCGCGAGCGCCTGAATCGTGGCGAGCTACCCGAACAGGAAATGCTCGAAGGTCTGGTCATCGCCCTGGGTGGTGGCCTGCTGATGCTGCCGGGCTTCATCAGCGACGCCATCGGCCTGCTCTGCCTGATCCCCTTCACCCGCCGCCTGATGCTTGGCCGCGTGCGCCAGCGCATGCAGGAACAGGCCGAGCGCCGTCGGGCCTTCGCCGACGATCCGGCCGCTCAGCAACGTGGCGGCCCGAGCGTGATTGAAGGCGAGTACCAGCGCCGTGAGGAAGATCGCGACCGCTTGCGCTGAGCCTCGGACGGTTTCGGCCGTCCTGAGCACCCTCCGTTTGCAAAATTTTTTTCGTCACACCCTTGAAATGCCTTGTAGCGACCTTATGTACCGGTCACCGCAAGGTCCCTGTCGCATGGACAGGCTGCTCTTTACGCGTCTCGCCAGCCGGGACGCAAACCGGCAACGCCGGATTCAATAAAACCTGCCGGGCATCGATCTGGCTGTTGGAAATCACAGTTTGGGAGAGTTACGACTATGAAGCTTCGTCCTCTGCATGACCGCGTCGTCATCCGTCGCAGCGAGGAAGAGACCAAAACCGCAGGCGGCATCGTGCTGCCGGGTTCCGCCGCCGAAAAGCCGAACCGCGGTGAAGTGGTCGCTGTTGGTGCCGGCCGTGTCCTGGACAACGGCGAAGTTCGCGCTCTGGCCGTCAAGGTCGGTGACAAGGTGGTGTTCGGTCCTTACTCCGGCAGCAACGCCATCAAGGTCGACGGCGAAGAACTGCTGGTGATGGGCGAGTCCGAGATCCTCGCCGTCCTGGAAGACTGATTTCAGTCCGTCCACTCCCCACCGAATTCGATTTAGAGGAAACAGAACATGGCTGCCAAAGAAGTTAAGTTCGGCGATTCCGCTCGCAAGAAAATGCTGGTCGGCGTAAACGTCCTGGCCGACGCGGTTAAAGCGACCCTCGGCCCGAAAGGCCGCAACGTCATCCTGGACAAGAGCTTCGGTGCTCCGACCATCACCAAGGACGGCGTTTCCGTCGCCAAGGAAATCGAACTCAAAGACAAGTTCGAGAACATGGGCGCCCAACTGGTGAAAGACGTTGCCTCCAAGGCCAACGACGCTGCCGGTGACGGCACCACCACCGCTACCGTTCTGGCCCAGGCCATCGTCAACGAAGGCCTGAAAGCCGTCGCTGCCGGCATGAACCCGATGGACCTCAAGCGCGGCATCGACAAGGCCACCGTGGCCATCGTTGCTCAGCTCAAGGACCTGGCCAAGCCGTGCGCCGACACCAAGGCCATCGCCCAGGTCGGCACCATCTCCGCCAACTCCGACGACTCCATCGGCAACATCATTGCCGAAGCCATGGAAAAAGTCGGCAAAGAAGGCGTGATCACCGTTGAAGAAGGCTCGGGCCTGGAAAACGAACTGTCCGTCGTAGAAGGCATGCAGTTCGACCGTGGCTACCTGTCCCCCTACTTCATCAACAAGCCGGACACCATGGTTGCCGAGCTCGACGGCCCGCTGCTGCTGCTGGTCGACAAGAAGATCTCGAACATCCGCGAAATGCTGCCGGTCCTGGAAGCCGTTGCCAAAGCCGGCCGTCCGCTGCTGATCGTGGCTGAAGACGTCGAAGGCGAAGCCCTGGCTACCCTGGTCGTCAACAACATGCGTGGCATCGTGAAAGTCGCAGCCGTCAAGGCTCCGGGCTTCGGCGACCGCCGCAAGGCCATGCTGCAGGACATCGCCATCCTGACCGGCGGTACCGTCATCTCCGAAGAAGTCGGTCTGAGCCTGGAAGGCGCCACCCTGGAGCACCTGGGTAACGCCAAGCGCGTCGTACTGAGCAAGGAAAACACCACCATCATCGATGGCGCTGGCGCTCAGGCCGACATCGAAGCTCGCGTCCTGCAGATCCGCAAGCAGGTCGAAGAGACTTCCTCCGACTACGACCGTGAGAAGCTGCAAGAGCGTCTGGCCAAGCTGGCCGGCGGTGTTGCCGTGATCAAGGTTGGCGCTGCCACCGAAGTCGAGATGAAAGAGAAGAAAGCCCGCGTTGAAGACGCCCTGCACGCTACCCGTGCTGCGGTCGAGGAAGGCGTGGTTCCTGGCGGCGGCGTCGCTCTGGTTCGTGCTCTGCAAGCCATCGAAGGCCTGAAGGGCGACAACGAAGACCAGAACGTCGGTATCGCCCTGCTGCGTCGCGCTGTCGAAGCTCCGCTGCGCCAGATCGTTGCCAACTCCGGTGACGAGCCGAGCGTGGTGGTCGACAAGGTCAAGCAAGGCTCGGGCAACTACGGCTACAACGCTGCTACCGGCGTGTACGGCGACATGATCGAGATGGGTATCCTCGATCCGGCCAAAGTCACCCGTTCGGCCCTGCAAGCCGCTGCTTCCATCGGCGGCCTGATGGTCACCACCGAGGCCATGGTTGCCGAAGTGGCTGACGACAAGGCTGCTCCGGCCATGCCGGACATGGGCGGCATGGGTGGCATGGGCGGCATGATGTAAGCCACCCGGCACCTGCTGTAAGAAAAAGCCCCGCCTAGGCGGGGCTTTTTCATGGGCGCGGGTTGTGCCAGACTGCGGTGCAGGAGATGGCATTCCTCCTTCAACCGCCCTTGTGGCTGATGATGCCTACGCATTGACCTGGAAAGGCGCGTAGGCGTTCGCCTGCAGCCTGTCCAAGACACTTTTCCCAGGACAGGACCATGTGGAAATCCATTCTTGCCGTCTCTCTCGGAGCCGCCCTCGGTGCACTGCTGCGCTGGGTGCTCGGGCTCAAGCTCAACACCCTCCTGCCTTCCATGCCACCGGGCACGGTGGTCGCCAACCTGGTTGGCGGCTATATCATCGGCGCGGCCATCGCCTTCTTCGCCAACACGCCGGGCGTGGCGCCGGAATGGCGGTTACTGATCATCACCGGCTTCTGCGGTGGTCTCACCACTTTCTCGACCTTCTCCGCCGAAGTCGTCATGTTGCTGCAGCAGGGCCGCCTGGCCTGGGCGATGGGTACAGTCGCCACGCACCTGGCCGGTTCTCTGTTGATGACCCTGGCCGGACTCTGGTCGGTGAACTGGATGATGGGCCGTTAAGCGACCGCTGATAGTGATGCCTCGGCAAGAATGAACGGAGCCCCGTTGCGGTGCTTCCCCCTGCAGGATCGCAACGACAGCCGGAGGACCGCCAGTGGCTGGCGGGTATCCACAGCTCCGGGCCCCGAGGGCCCAGGTCGTAA
>OGQD01000157.1_pt1 | contig 55435 bp, 55 predicted proteins | sample 1553091 | NCBI WGS metagenome assembly OGQD01 (sample SAMEA2580290, study PRJEB22360) | human gut metagenome | biome: human gut; feature: human-associated habitat; material: faeces | place: Denmark | collected 2008/2010
ACCGGGACCGGAGGGGGGGGGCCGGTTGTGGGCGCCCCGGCCCCGAGTCTCTAGCTATACCTGACGAGGTTAAGCGCTGGCAGTGGTCCACCGGGGAACTGCGCAAGTCGCCCTTCGCGCAGGCCGCCGAGGTCAATCCCGGCAAAGCCCAGGCGCCCGATCAGCTCCGCCACCTTGGCCTTGGCTGCGGCATCCTCGCCCGCATAGAACAGCACGCGGCGTCCGCCCTCGGCTTGCGGGTCGCCGGCCAGCAGCGCCGGCGGCAGGTGGTTGAAGGCCTTGACCAGACGCGCCCCCGGCAGCATTTGCGCGACCACCTCGCTGGAGCCGCGCCCGCCCAGGTCGAAAGGCTGGAAGCTCGGCGCCTCGAGGGGGTTGTTGGCGTCCACCACGATGCGTCCGTCCCAGGGCCCCAGGCCGTCCAGCGCGGCGGGGAGCTTCGACCAGTTCACCGCGACAAAGACCATCTCCGCGCGGGCCGCTTCCTCGCGCTCGACCGGCCTGACCCTCGGCCCCAGTTCGCGGGCCAGCGCCCGCAGGCTGTCCGACCCGCGACTGTTGGCGATGGCGACTTCGATGCCTGCGTTGCTCAGGGCCCGGGCTATGGCCGTGCCGATGGCGCCGGCGCCGATGATTCCAATTTGCATGATGGTTCTCCCGTGGGGCGGGCGACCCGCCCGTTTGCATGGATGGGGGTCAGGCGGTGAAGCCGCCATCGACCAGCAGTTCGGCCCCGCTGACGAAGGCCGCCTCCGGGCTGGCCAGCCAGGCCACGGCGGCGGCGATGTCGCGGCCCTCGCCGTAGCGGCCGACGGCGATATTGGGACGCACGAAGTCGGCCACCGGGCCGTCGGCCGGGTTCATGTCGCTGGCGGTCGGGCCGGGGTGCACGGTGTTGACCGTGATGCCGCGCGGGCCCAGGTCGCGCACCAGGCCGCGGCTGAAACCGGCCAAGGCACCCTTGGTCAGGGTGTAGGCCGAGGCAGTGGCGAAAGCGGCGTACTGCACCATGGAACTCCCGATATGGATGATGCGCCCGCCGCTCCCCATGTGTTTGAGCGCCTCCTGAGTGGCGACGAACACGCCGGTGACATTGACGGCGAGGATGCGCTGGAAGTCCTCGAAGGGGATCTCCTCCGGTGCGCCGAGCACGCTGATGCCGGCGTTGTTGACCAGGATATCCAGCCGGCCGAAGGTGCTGGCGACCTGCTGCACGGCGGCGCGTACCGCTTGCGGGTCGCCGGCATCGGCAGCAATGGCGATGGCCCTGCCGCCGGCCGCAACTATCTCTCCGACCAGTGCCTCGGCCTTGTCCGGCGAGGCGTTGTAGGTGATGGCGACTCTGGCGCCGTCGGCGGCCAGGCGCTTGGCGATAGCGGCACCGATGCTGCGCGAGCCACCGGTGACCAGGGCGACTTGGCCGCTGAGGGGAAGGTTGGCGTTGTTCATGATGCAGACCTCGTGTGGGTGATGGGTGTGCTCATAAAACGCCTTTCGCTTTCTATGCAGTAGTGGGTAATGATTAGAATCATCTTCAACTGATGATTGAAGGTAGGTCTATGGAAACCCTGGCCAATCTGGAATCCTTTGTGCGCAGCGCCGAGTGCGGCAGTTTCTCTGCCGCCGCACGACGGCTGGGCCTGACTCCGGCGGCGATCAGCCGCAACGTCGCCCAGCTCGAGGCCAATCTGGGCGTGCGCCTGTTCCAGCGCAGCACCCGGCGCCTGACCCTGACCGAGGCTGGCGAGCGCTTTCTTGGCAATGTCGGCGGCGGGCTGGAAAGCATTCAGACAGCGATCGCCGATCTCACCAGCAGCGCCGGCGCGCCGGCCGGTGTGCTGCGCCTGTCGGCGGCCCCGGCCTTCGGTCGCGACTTCCTGTTGCCACTGATGCCCGGTTTTCTCGCCCGCTACCCGGCAGTAACGCCGGAATGGCACTTCGACAATCGCCAGGTGGAGCTGATTGCCGACGGCTTCGATGCCGCCATTGGCGGCGGTATCGAGCTGTCGCCCGGGGTGGTGGCGCGGGAACTGGCGCCGGCGCATCTGGTGCTGGTGGCGGCGCCTGGTTATCTGGCCGGGCGAGATGTGCCCGGCCACCCGGAGCAGTTGGCCAAATTTGATCAGTTGGCGATGCGTTCGACCCAGAGTGGGAAGGTACGCAGCTGGATGTTGCAGGGTCCGAAGGGCGAACATTTGCCACTGGAGCTGCGCCCGCGCATGCTGGTCAATGATCCCCAGGGCCTGTGTAGCAGCGTGCTACTCGGGCTGGGCGTGGCGCTACTGGCACTGCCGGATGTGCTGGGGTATCTAGAAAGCGGCACCATGGTGCGGTTATTGCCGGACTGGTATGTGAATGCCGGCGCCATCTCGCTGTACTTCGCCAGCCAGAGGCTGCTCCCGGCTAAGACTCGTGCCTTCATCGATCATCTGGTCGAGCATGCCCATGAACAGCAATGGTGGCGTCGCTTCGACGCCAGGCCTGGTGGCATGATCTAGCCGGCATCCGCCTCCGATCGACTCTGCGCCTTTCCCACCAGCAGCAAAGGTCGTGCTCAGCCGGTCGACAATAAGGCGTACCGGCATATGAGCGGGTGGTCGAGGCGAATGCAAATGCCTACTCAGGTAGGGTGCATTGGGCACGGTTAAGGCAATTCCGCAGCACCGAATTTTCCGCACTGAATCTGAGCAAGCCCGCCCACCATTGGAAATGGAACCTGCAAAAAAGGAAGGCCGCCCAGAGGCGGCCAGAGGGGTATCACACGGATGAGGCCTCGGTGTAGTTCTGCCGCAAGTCGCGCGCGAGTCACTTCTTCAGCGTTTGCAGGTAATCCTTCAGGGTCTGCTCGTCGGCGGCCTTGACCGTCATGCCTTCCGGACCACTACCAATGTCGGTGAACTGCTTGGCAGGCTCGCCGCTGGCCTTGAAGTCCTTGAGCTCCTGGGAGTCAGTACGGAACACCCACAGGCGACCGTCTTCGATCTCAGTGACGAAGCCGGGCTTGTCGTGCTGGCTGGCAACGGCGGTGCCGGCAACGAGGCTGGCCAGGATCAGAGTGCTCAGGGTCAGTTTTTTCATTTCAGCATTCCTGCGTCGGGTTGAGGTGGACGAAACCTAAAGCCCTGCCGATGACGATTCCATTACAAAAATCGAATATACGTGTAACCAGATGTAAGTAGATGAATCAAAGTCGCACGTCGCTTGATATAGGCGTAAGACTGGCGCTTCAGTTGCTGATCAAGGGCTCGGCGAGCGATCTTGTTTACCTTTCATGCGGAAAAACATATATTCAATTCCCCGCATAAATTCGAGACGCTCCTCATGGCCTACAAGACCCGCGTACTCTTCATCTGCACGGCCAATGCCGCTCGCTCCCAACTGGCAGAAGCGCTGCTGCGTCATACAGACGCCGAGCATTACGAGGCATTTAGTGCGGGCACCCAGCCCACCGTCGTCGATCCGCGCGCACTGGCGGCATTGGAGCACCTAGGGGTCAGCACCGAGGGTCTGCACAGCAAGTCCATCGACGAGTTCTCCGCTGAGCGTTTCGATTACGTCATCACCTTGTGCGATAAATCGGCGCAGGAATGCCAGGCGCTGCCAGGTGCCGGCGAAGTCATCGCCTGGAACTTCGAAGATCCGGCCACCAGCAGCAAGCCAGACGCCTTCCGTCACACCCTTCACGAGATCCATGAACGCATCAAGATGTTCGTTCTGGTGAAAAACAAGCGCTGAGACCGCAATGGCCGACCATCTGACCCCAACCACCGTTTTCAAATGCCTGGCGGACGAAACTCGCATCCGCACCATGCTGCTCATTACCGAAGAGGGTGAGCTGTGCGTGTGCGAACTGACCTGTGCGCTCGAAGAGAGCCAGCCGAAGATCTCCCGCCACCTGGCTCAGCTGCGTACCTGCGGCCTGCTGGCAGATCGTCGCCAGGGCCAGTGGGTGTATTACCGCCTGCACCCGAACCTGCCGGACTGGGTTGTCCAGATCTTGCAGACCACCCTCGCGGCCAATCGCCACTGGCTCAGCCCCGATGCCAAGCGCCTGGGGCAGATGGGTGATCGTCCGGAACGCGCGGCTTCCTGCTGCTGATTTTCGCCAAGGAATACCCGATGAAGATTCTCTTTCTCTGCACTGCCAACAGCTGTCGCAGCATCCTCTCGGAGGCCGTTTTCAATGACATGGCACCCGCTGGATTCAGGGCCTATAGCGGCGGCAGTCAACCCAAGGGCGAAGTGCATCCGCTTAGCCTGAAAACGCTGGAGAAAGCCGGTATTGCCACCGAAGGGCTGTTCAGCAAGTCCAGCGATGCCCACGCGTCTCTCGCCCCGGACGTGGTGATCACGGTTTGCGACAAGGCCGCTGGCGAGGCCTGTCCGGTGTTCTTCGGGCCTGCGCTCAAGGCGCATTGGGGGCTGGCCGACCCATCCGAACTGGGGGGCAGCGACGAACAGATCGAAGCAGCCTTCGATCACACCCTTGAGACCATCCGCACGCGCGTCCGGGCCTTTCTCGCCTTGCCGTTCGAACGCCTGAGCCCCGAGCAGCTCAAGGCCGAGCTGGCATTGATCGGCACCCTGGGAGCTTGAGCATGAGCAAGAGTCGTTTGTCCTTCCTGGATCGCTACCTGACTCTGTGGATCTTCCTCGCCATGGCCTTGGGCGTGGGCTTGGGTAGCCTGCTCGAGGGCTTTCCGGCCTGGCTGAACAGCCTGTCCGTGGGATCGACCAACATCCCTATCGCCATTGGCCTGATCGTGATGATGTATCCGCCGCTGGCCAAGGTGAAATACGAGGAACTGCCGCAGGTCTTCAGCGACAAGCGCATCCTAGCGCTGTCGCTGATTCAGAACTGGGTGATCGGCCCGGTGCTGATGTTCGCCCTGGCGGTGATCTTCCTGCGCGACCAGCCCGAGTACATGACCGGTTTGATCCTGATCGGCCTGGCCCGTTGCATCGCCATGGTACTGGTGTGGAACCAGATCGCCGGTGGCAACAACCAGTACGTCGCCGGCCTGGTGGCCTTCAACAGCATCTTCCAGATCCTGTTCTTCAGCGTGTACGCCTGGATCTTCCTCGGTCTTCTGCCGCCACTGTTCGGCCTGCAGGGCAGCGTGATCGAGACCAGCTTCCTCGATATCGCCGAGTCGGTGCTGATCTACCTGGGCATTCCCTTCCTGGCTGGATTCCTCACCCGCAAGCTGCTGATCGCGCGCAAGGGCGAGACCTGGTACAGCGAGCGCTTCATCCCGCGCATCAGCCCGCTGACCCTGGTGGCGCTGCTGCTGACCATCGTCGCGATGTTCAGCCTCAAGGGCGACATGGTGCTACAGCTGCCGCTGGACGTGCTACGTATCGCCATTCCGCTGACCATCTACTTCGTGGTGATGTTCTTCATCAGCTTCTGGATGGGCAAGCTGCTGGAGGCCGACTACCCGCGCACCACGGCGCTGGCGTTCACCGCTGCCAGCAACAACTTTGAACTGGCCATCGCAGTGGCCATCGCCACCTTCGGCCTGGCCTCGCCGGTAGCCTTCGCTACGGTGATCGGCCCGCTGGTTGAAGTGCCGGTATTGATCTCGCTGGTTGGTGTCGCCTGGTGGCTCAAACGCCGCTGGTTTGACGGCGCCGCCACTGTTCCCCAGGAGTAATCATGCAAGACGATCTGCTACCCAACCTGGACATCGAACTGGCTGACCTGCCGAGTCCAGACAAGCTAGGTATCGAGTCGGCTTCGACTCACCCACCGCGCATCCTGTTGCTCTACGGCTCCTGCCGCGAGCGCTCCTTCAGCCGCCTGCTGACCGAAGAGGCTGCACGTCTGCTGCAGCGCTTCGGCGCCGAGACCCGCATCTTCGATCCGAGCGGTCTGCCGCTGCCGGACGATGCTCCGGATAGCCATCCCAAGGTGCAGGAGCTGCGCGAACTGATGCTGTGGTCGGAGGGCCAAGTGTGGTGCTCGCCCGAACGTCATGGCTCGATGACTGCCGTGTTCAAGGCGCAGATCGACTGGGTGCCGCTGGCCATGGGCGCGATTCGCCCGACCCAGGGCAAGACCCTGGCAGTGATGCAGGTCTGTGGCGGCTCACAGTCGTTCAACGTGGTCAACCAACTGCGTGTGCTCGGCCGCTGGATGCGGATGTTCGCCATCCCCAACCAGTCCTCGGTGCCCAAGGCCTATCTGGAGTTCGACGCGGATGGCCGAATGAAGCAGTCCTCGTTCTATGACCGCGTGGTGGATGTGATGGAGGAACTGGTCAAGTTCACCCTGCTGCTGCGCGACCGCTCCGACTACTTGGTTGACCGCTACTCCGAACGCAAGGAATCGGCGGCAGAACTCTCCAAACGCGTCAATCAGCGCGCCATCTGATCGAAGGAAAAACGTAGATGAGTCACCCGTTCGACTTGCTCAGCATCCCTGGCATTCCGGGCAAGCTGATTTTCACGCCCTGCCCAGGCACCAAGGACACCTCGCTTGAAGAGGCGCTGGCCGCCCTCAAGCAAGCCGGCGCTTCGGCGGTCATCACCCTGATGCCGCAGAGCGAGCTGGCCGCCAATGGCGCCGAGCAGATCGCCAAGCACTGCCAGGCCCTCGATCTCGGCTGGTATCACCTGCCGGTGGCCGATGAGCAGGTGCCGCTGGAGGAGTTTGGCCAAAGCTGGAAAGCCTCCCGGCAGGCGATCCTCGACCAACTGCGCGCGGGCCAATCGCTGGCCATCCACTGCAAAGGCGGCTCGGGGCGTACCGGGCTGATTGCCGCACGCATCCTGATCGAAGCCGGCATTCCACGCACCGAGGCCATTGCCTTGGTGCAGGCCTTGCGCCCCAAGGCCATTCAGCATCCTGCGCACATCAACTGGATCAACCAGTTCGACGCGACCCACTGACCACACATTTACTCGAGACAGCACCATGACGATCAAAGTCGGTATCAACGGATTCGGCCGCATCGGCCGCTTGGCCCTGCGCGCGGCCTGGAACTGGCCCGAGCTGGAGTTCGTGCAGATCAACGACCCGGCTGGCGACGCCGCTACCCATGCCCACCTGCTGAATTTCGACTCGGTGCATGGCCGCTGGCAGCATGAGGCGGGTAGCGATGGTGAGAACGTGGTGATCGACGGCAAGCGCATTCGCTTCAGCGCCAACAAGGCCATCGGCGACACCGACTGGAGCGGCTGCGACCTGGTGATCGAGGCCAGCGGCAAGATGAAGACCGTTGCCGTGCTCCAGGCCTACCTGGATCAGGGCGTGAAGCGCGTCGTGGTCTGCGCACCGGTCAAGGAGAAAGGCGCGCTGAACGTGGTGATGGGCGTCAACCAGCACCTGTTCGACCCGGCGCAGCACCGCATCGTCACCGCAGCCTCGTGCACCACCAACTGCCTGGCGCCGGTGGTCAAGGTGATCCATGAGAGCCTGGGCATCCGCCACGGCTCGATCACCACCATCCACGACCTGACCAACACCCAGAGCATTCTCGACACCCCGCACAAGGATCTACGCCGTGCCCGCGCCTCCGGCATGAGCCTGATTCCCACCAGCACTGGTTCGGCCACGGCGATTGCCGAGATCTTCCCCGAACTGCGCGGCAAGTTGAATGGTCATGCCGTGCGCGTGCCGCTGGCTAACGCCTCGCTGACCGACTGCGTGTTCGAGGTGGAGCGTGCGACTACCGCCGAGGAGGTCAACGCGCTGCTCAAGGCGGCCGCCGAAGGCCCGCTGAAGAACATCCTGGGCTATGAAGAGCGCCCGCTGGTGTCCATCGACTACCGCACCGATCCGCGCTCCTCGATCATCGACGCGCTGTCGACCCTGGTGGTGGCTGGCACCCAGGTGAAGATCTACGCCTGGTACGACAACGAGTGGGGCTACGCCAATCGCGCGGTGGAACTGGCCCGGCTGGTCGGCGCGGCGGAGTAATCAGCGATCATGAAGGCGTTGTCAGCCCTATCCGCGGAAGTGCGTCAGTACCTGCTGGTCACCGGTAACTACTGGGCCTTCACCCTTACCGACGGCTCACTGCGCATGTTGGTGGTCTTGCACTTCCACACCCTGGGTTACACGCCGCTGCAAATCGCCGCGCTGTTCCTGTTCTACGAGATCTTTGGCGTTATCACCAATCTGGTGGGCGGCTACCTTGGCGCGCGCCTCGGGCTTAATCGCACCATGAACATCGGCCTGGGCATGCAGGTGCTGGCCTTGCTGATGCTGACAGTGCCGGCCGCCTGGCTGACCGTGCCTTGGGTGATGGGCGCTCAGGCGCTGTCTGGTATCGCCAAGGACCTGAACAAGATGTCCGCCAAGAGCTCGATCAAGCTCCTGGTGCCGGACAGCCAGCAGGGCACGCTCTACAAGTGGGTGGCCATCCTTACCGGCTCGAAGAACGCGCTCAAGGGTGTAGGCTTCTTCCTCGGTGGTGCGCTGCTGGCCTTGCTCGGCTTCACGGGAGCAGTGCTAGCCATGGCGGCGGTGCTGGCCTTGATCTGGCTGGGCAGCCTGGTGCTGTTGAAGAAGGATCTGGGTAAGGCCAAGGCCAAGCCCAAGTTCCGCGACATGCTGTCCAAGAGTCGGGCGATCAACATCCTCTCGGCGGCGCGTCTGTTCCTATTCGGCGCTCGCGACGTGTGGTTCGTGGTGGCGCTGCCGGTGTACCTGAGTACCGTATTCGGTTGGGATTTCTGGCTGGTGGGCAGCTTCCTCGCCGCCTGGATCATTGGCTACGGCATCGTGCAATCCTTCGCGCCCAGGATCACCGGCAAGAAGAGCGGGCACGTGCCGGATGGCCGCGCCGCCTTCGCCTGGGCGCTGGCCCTGGCCGGGCTGCCGGCACTGATCGCTCTGGGGCTCAGCACCGGCTGGTCGGCGCAAGTGGTATTGCTCGGCGGGCTGATGCTGTTCGGTGTGCTATTCGCGGTGAACTCGTCGCTGCACAGCTACCTGATCGTCAGCTACGCCAAGGAGGACGGGGTATCGTTGGACGTGGGTTTCTATTACATGTCCAACGCTCTGGGCCGCCTACTCGGCACGCTGCTTTCAGGCTGGGTTTTTCAGCAATACGGGCTGGAAGCCTGCCTGTGGGTTTCCAGCGGTTTCGTGCTGCTGGCGGCGCTTATTTCCTTGGGTCTACCTGTGGCCCGCCTGGGTACGGCGCATTAAGCCCATTCACACGTCCGTCATGTCAGCGCCCAAGACTTGAAGCCCATTCAACCCAAGGAGAGCCTTTTGTCAGACACCCTCGACAAGGACCGGTCGCCCTGGTCCATTTTCCTAATCTTTCTGCGCCTCGGGCTGACCTCATTCGGCGGCCCTGTAGCGCACCTCGGCTACTTCCGTGAGGAGTTCGTGGCGAGACGGCAGTGGCTCAGAGAAAGCAGCTATGCCGATCTGGTCGCCCTCTGTCAGTTTCTGCCGGGGCCGGCCAGCAGTCAGGTGGGCATGGCCTTGGGCCTGTCCCGCGCGGGTTATGCCGGCGCAGTTGCGGCCTGGCTCGGCTTTACCCTGCCGTCGGCGCTGTTGCTGATCCTGTTTGCCCTAGGTATCACTCACTACGGCGATTGGCTGCCTGCAGGCGCATTGCATGGCCTCAAGGTGGTGGCAGTGGCGGTAGTGGCCCAGGCGGTGTGGGGCATGGCGCGCAGCCTGTGTCCGGATGTGCCGCGCATCAGCCTGATGTTGTTCTCGGCGTGCTTGGTGTTGCTGGTACCGACGCCCTGGGCACAGGTCGGGGTGATCCTGCTAGCGGGCGTGGTGGGTTGGTTGCTGTTCCGGCCAACTGAAGTCGAGGCCCATGAAGCCCTGCCCATCGGCATCGGGCGCCGCGCAGGCAGCGCCTGGTTAGCCCTGTTCTTCACTTTGCTGCTGGGGTTGCCGCTGTTGGTGGTCGCGCTGCCGGACCCGGTGCTTGAGCGGATCGATGCCTTCTTCCGGGTTGGAGCACTGGTGTTCGGTGGTGGTCATGTGGTGCTGCCATTGCTACAGGCGGAAGTCGTGCCCAGCGGATTGGTGGGTAATGACGCCTTCCTCGCCGGTTACGGCGCAGCCCAGGCTGTTCCCGGGCCGCTGTTCACCTTCGCCGCCTTCCTCGGTGCCTCGATGAACACAGGGCCCACCGGCTGGTTCGGCGGCCTGCTGTGCCTAGTTGCAGTGTTCGCGCCGTCCTTCCTGCTCGTGGCGGGGGCCTTACCTTTCTGGGAGCGCCTGCGCACCGGGCGGCGCGCCAGGGCGGCCCTGATGGGAGTGAATGCCGCCGTGGTAGGCCTGCTGCTGGCAGCGCTCTATCAGCCGGTGTGGACCAGCGCCATACTTGGTGTAGGCGATTTTGTCCTGGCCTTGCTGGCACTAGCCGCCTTGCAGGTCTGGAAGCTGCCACCCTGGCTAGTGGTGCTGGTGAGCGCGGTTACAGCGAGCGTGCTGGGCGGATAAGCACCTGCTCAGTTGCCTTCGCGACCTGGCAACTCACTGACTCTATGCTCTGGCATCAGATCGACCAACGGGGCGATCATCATCTGAGCAGTGCGAATCCAGGAGTTCAACGTCTCAAGATCTAGCCGCACTGATTCGGCCACCGCCCAGACGCAGGACTCCTCGGTCGTAACCGGCGGTAGAGTGCCTTCGACCAAAGCCTGAGCCATCGTATGCAGCTTCAGCAAGTCGTCGCGTAGAGCAATCATCCCACCCACCTCAGCTAGGCTAGTGTCCAGTCGATCAACAAGTCCGAGTAGCTGTGACGTGTCGAAGCTGTTTCGTAGCTTCTCCAATGCGACGGCATCCACTTCTCCGCACGGTGTAACGCGAAAGGATGCGGGAGGTATGTTGATCATGTGGACATCTCGGTATCGGCCGGGCGGGGCGTGCTGACCCGCAGCGAGCCAGCGGCCTGTTGAAACACCGAATCCTTGATCCAGGGCTCCGGTGGCCGATTGAGCTTGAGGTTGAACTCGCCGAAGCGTTTGACGTTGCTGGTCAGGTAGGGGCTGAGGAAGGACACATCTTCATCGGTGAAATGCCAGCCCTCTCGGGCCAGTTTTTGCAGGATGCGCATCATGTCCACGGTGTTCTGCAGGATCACCGACGAGGCCACCATATCGTTGTAGCGCAGCCGTTTCTGCTGCTCGTCCGGATCGTTTTCGGCAATCACATCGCCGCCGAAGGACAGCCACTTGGAGAACCCGTTGTAGGACTCGATTTTGTTAGTGTTTGCGGTGACCTCCTGGCGCAACTCACGACTGCCGATCCAGTTGAGCAGGAAAATCGTACGGATCACGCTGCCCAGTGCCTGTGCCGCATGGTAGAGCTTGTTACGCCGACTGTAGGAACCGAGTTTTCGCAGCAGCATAGGCGAGGAGATCTTGCCTGCCTGGATCGATAGCGCAACCTGCATCAGATCTTGCCAGTGGGTTTCGATCAGGTGCCAGTCGGCAGTGTCAGTGAACAGGCGGTTGATATGCTTGTACGAAGCACCGCGATCCGGCCGGCACATCACTAGGTCACGCCAGTTGCGAATACGTGGCATCAGGTTGATGCCCAACAGATGGGTGAAGGCAAACACCGTGGCCGACTGTCCTTGGGTATCGGAGTACACCGTGTCAGCCTCGACGCTGAGATCAGCCTTGAGCAGCCCCTCGATCACGTAGATCGCCTCCCAGATGCCCGGCGGGATGAAGTGTTGGAACACGGCGATGTAGTTATTGGCCACGTGCCGATAGGCCACAGCCCCCATCTTGCGGTAGCGGAAGTGGTAGCCGGCCAGCAGGTTGTCATCATAGAAGTCGAACTGCGTGCCGTCCGCAGCCACCGCCTTGCCATCGCCCCAGAGCTTGGGCAGATCGAGTTGCAGGTAGAGCTCCACCAACTCGCGGTTGGCCTTGTCCAACTTCTCCAGCGAGAGGTGTCGACGATTCGTATAGGACAGCATGTGCGGCGTAACATTGCCGGCCAAATGCCGGGCTGCCTGGTTTGGACCAAGATTGCAGCCCATGGCGAAGATGGTCATCAGGTAGCGCTCGGCCGGCTCCTTGAGCTTCGGCTCGTTACCGGACATGGGCCCGAAGTGCCGAGTGAATTGAATCCAATGCTCGATGTTGGCCATGATGTCGAGCACGTGCCTGGCCGGCATGCGCTGCATCAGCGCTGTCTGCAGTGAGATAGCAGAAGGTGGGATATCACGTGCGGTCACTCGGCGCAGCACCGGTTCGCCGGCTTCGTTGATCGACACGTCACCTCGGCAGGAGGGAAATTTGTCATCCAGCTGCTGCGCGGTTTCCGTCAGTTGCGCCTTGAGAGAAGCAACAAACTCCTTCGCCGTGCCAGGCAGCCCCATCTTTTCGCAGTAGGCCGGTAGTCGCTGGAGGCATTCCTCCCACGGCAGCAACTGCTTGCGGTAGTCGGCGAAGTACTCCGAGCCTTGTACACACATGTCGCCGGATCGCAGCTCGCTGGCCAGGTAGGAGAAAACGCAAACCTCCAGATAGCGCCGGTTGGTTGGTGGCCCCTCACTGGAAGGACGACGAACGACCTTGACCCAGCGCTCCGACGCAAACGACAACTCAACGTGCTCGTCGACCCATTCGCGGTGAAGATTCTCGCTGTCCTGGATCAGTTGAAGTGCCTGAATCAGCGACCGATCCTGAGTCGTGGGCTCCAGTTGGAGAAGGTGACTGAGACGAAACAACAGCGATCGATGGGATCTGAAGTGCTTCCAGATCAGCGGCAGGTAGTTGTTGCCACCGGTCGCCTGGACTTCGGCGCAAGTCTCGCGCAACCGATCCAGATTGCCATCGGGGGAGAGGTATTCCCGAATCAGGCTGCCAGCTTCCTGGTCATCCGGTTCTTGAACCAGAATCTGCACCACGCCATCCAGGGTCGCCGCCAACTGCTCCAACTTCTGTCGTTGCCGCGCCTGGATTTGCTCCAACTCCTCCTTGGCTCGCTTATGAATGGTCGAAATCCGCCTGATGAACATCTCGGCCAGGTGATCACGGGTCCGTACGCGCATGCGGTAGATCAAGGCCGGCATCAGCGTGTAGCGCTTCGGCAGCGAGCAGTCCTTCAGCTCGGAAACGTCCGACGCCGCGGCTTGTGCAGCGAAGTGACGGATCTTGGTGTCGACTATCCCTTCAAAAATGGCTTCCAGATCCCCGAAGCTCTCCAGCCAGGCCAAGTGGTCGATCAGCACTTCCAGGTGTTTGCGAGATGGCTTCTTGGGCGCCTGTTTCAGGGCATTGAAGTCGCTCTGGCGCCGGCCAAAGTCAGTGTCGAGCAGATCCTTTAGCTTGTGGATCACCTCGATTGGGGTTCGGGTTACCACCAGGTTGAATATCGCCTCTTGGGATTCGGCATGAATCCGCTCAGCGAGATCATTCAGGGTCGAGTACGCAGGAAGCTCATAATCCTGGCGGATCAGTTCTTCAATCACGGAGTTTATGATGTCGGCACGCTGATCAAGCACGAACGACATTGCTTTGGCATGCCGCTCGGCGAGCTCGATAGCATCAGATCCGTAGAATGCAGTCACACCGAGGCGAGCTCGGATCGCGTTCATGTGGCGATATTGCTGAAACCACTTATATTCCGCGAGCTTCACCTTGCTACGCTGACCTAGCTCTCCGCGAATGAACTCCACCAGTTGATCAGGTATGTCGGTGATATCAGGAAAATATCGGAGTACCTGAAAGGTCTTCAGGAGAACAGCGAGGTTGAGGTGAAAGGGGGCCTTGGACTTGCTTCGTACCCACTTAATCTCATCATCTGAGCAAGAGAAATCACGCTGCAGCTCAGCTTTTGAATACGCCTTTGACAGAGTGGGGTACGCCGTGCGCTCTAATGAAGCCATAGGACCTCCTTTTCTGACGAATCAGAAAAGATAGCCCACGATCAGGCGAGGCGAACATGTTTTAGAAAAATCAATCAATTACGCGCGAAGTGAGTGAATTTTCCCTTTATCTCGGCATGACCCCTAGTTGGATGCCAACGATGCGGGTTTGCGTGGGAATTGCCTGCTCAGAGCGTGGAGTCCAACAAACGAAGGTTTATTGGACTGTCCGTACCATTGATGTTCACTTGTAGAAAGTGAGCCCATCGCGATGGAATACAGGATCGGTTGGTCAGGCTTTCAATGCCAGGATTCGGCGCGCACCGTTCAATACGATGAGGCCAACGACCGTACCAATCACCAAGTCTGGGTAGGGAGAGCCCGTCCACGCAACCAGCGCGCCGGCGACGATAACGCCAATGTTCGCGAGCACATCGTTGGCCGAAAAAATCCAGCTCGCTTTCATGTGTGCACCGCCTTCGCGATGGCCATAGATCATCAAGAGACAGCTGGCGTTTGCGACGAGTGCAACTAAGCCAATCCCCATCATCAGCATCGACTCAGGTTCGCTGCCATAGTGGAAGCGTCTAGCCACCTCCACGAGTACGCCCAGTGCCAACAGGATCTGAAAGAAACCCGCCAGGTGCGCAGCGCGAACTTGCAGCTGTGCACTGCGGCCGACGGCAAAGAGAGCCAAGCCATAGACGGCAGCATCCGCAAACATGTCCAGCGAGTCGGCAATAAGGCCCGTCGACTGAGCGATCAACCCTGCGCCCATCTCGATAACAAACATGGCAGCGTTGATGCCGAGCAAAATTTTCAGGGTGCTCGCCTCTTTCGACGCCGCTAATTCCTCATCAGCGCGATTGGTCGAGGCTGCTTCCTGACTAGCTGGTTGAGTCCCCAGTAGCGCTGCCCCTAGACCCAGGGACTCCAGCTTGGTAGTGATTGGGTCAACCGCCCCGTCATGGAAAGCGAGTACCTGCCTGCTGCTCAGATCAAAGGACAACGAACGAAGCTCAGGCAAGCTATTCAGCGCGAGCCGAATCATTCGCTCTTCCGAAGGGCAATCCATCTTGGGTACAGAAAAATGGCTGACCCAGGCTCCTTCGGTCGAGGGCGCGCTCGCTGCTTCAGCAGGCGCTGACACTGAACCGCAGCCACAGGATTTTTCACACGAGCTCATGATCCGCCTCTCCTATCAGGTTCAATTCTGGCAATTGAAAACCATATAGCAGGTATAGGGTCAAGCCTGGATATACTGGCTGTTTATCGAGGAGCAGCCTATGCGCATTGGTCAACTTGCACAGCTGACGGGAGCGGACATTCAGACCATTCGTTTCTATGAGCGCCAGGGCCTGCTTGCATCGCCCAATCGCCAGGCAAATGGCTACCGAGCCTACGAAGCGGATCATGTGGAGAAACTGCTGTTCATCCGCCGTTGCCGGTCCTTTGGCATGTCGTTGGACGAAATTGGTGTTTTGCAGAGCGTTCAAGCACAGCCGCAGCAACCGTGCGCGGCGGTCAATACGCTGCTTGATAGCCATATCGCCCAGGTCAGGGCCCAGATCGCATCCTTGCAAGCCCTGGAAAACCAGTTGGTGACGTTACGCAGCTGCTGCGATGACGAACGACAAAGCCTGGACTGCGGAATACTTTCGGGTCTAGTGGAGGGAGGCAAACGGCTTCCATAAGGCGCGCTAGAAAAGTGCCATTCGCTTCTGCTCAAAGCGTAGAGCTTGACCCTATAGCGGCTACAGGGTGTTCACTTGCACGATCGGCCCAGAATCATGGCCTTCCAACTGCTGCGCAAGTGAGTTCCAGATGAATACCGCCCTCCGCAATGCCATCGATGAAGCCTTTTTCCAGGCAAGGACAGCACTCCGTGAAAAGGCGCCAACCGAGGCATTCCCCTGGCTCGAGCGCGCCCACATCTTGAGCCAGCACATGCCCGTCCTGCATGCGCGGAGCCATTGGTTGATGCTAAGGGCTGGCTGGCAGTTGCGCGACTACCGGGAAATGTTCGGCCAAGCACCACGGATCATCGCTGCCGTGTTGTTCTCGAAGATCTGGGTACCGCTCGGCAATACCGGACGCGCGAGGATCAGTGCATTCGCGCCGATGCCCGTCTCACCCGGATTGCAGCGACTGTTTCAGGGAGCGAAACAATGAAATCGCCACTTGGAATGGCGCACCGTATCACTCCCGGGCTCTGGTGGACGCTATCGCTAGCCGTTGCCCTGGCCGACCAGGCGATCAAATATGTAATTGAGGGTTCGCTCTCGGTCGGCGCCGTGGTTCCTCTGACCCCAGTCTTCAATCTGGTCCATTTCTGGAATACCGGCGCAGCGTTCAGCTTCCTAGCTGACGCGGGCGGTTGGCAGCGCTACTTCTTCATTCTCCTCGCACTGGTTGTTTCGATTGGGCTCGCGTTGCTCTTGCGTAAGCCCAGGGCCAAGCTCGAAGCGCTGGGCTATAGCCTCATACTGGGAGGGGCAGTGGGGAATCTGATCGATCGCAGCTTCCGAGGCCATGTGATCGACTATCTGGATTTTTTCTGGCAATCCTGGCATTGGCCTGCATTCAACTTGGCGGACATCGGCATCGTGGGCGGTGCCGCCATGTTGCTCCTGAGCAGTGTGCTGAGTCCAAGCGCGGAACTGGACCGGGGCAGATAATGCGAAGCTCGGATGCCGCAGAAGTGGCTCGCTGGTCAGGCCATGCCTGGGTCGGCCCCGGTATCGGCGTCTTTCTCGGCCATGCCGCCCACCAGGATTGGCACCATCATCAAGCACATCAAATTGCAGTGGGGCTCGACGCCGCGATAACGGTTGAAACGCCGTTGGGTGGGCAATCTGGGGCTGCCATCTTGATTCCGGCAGGCTTGAAGCACCGGCTCAGTGCTGGGCAGGTCCTGTCGATCTACCTGGATGTGCTGTCCGATGAGGCGCGTGCCTTGCGGGTGAGCGGAGCCGTGAGGCTGATGGAGATCGTAGCGGCCGATATTGCTGCGATGGTCGAGGCACTGAGGGCGTCGGGGCATTCGCCTGTCCAGTTGCAGGCGCAGGTACGTCGGCTGTTGCGGCTTGCCGATCCACCAATCCCTGATCCGCGCTTGACCAAGGTCACCGCAGCGCTGCGCGAAGGCCAAATGGGGCGTGAGGCAATGGCCGCGTTGGTGCATTTGTCACCCACGCGTTTTTCCCATTGGTTCGTGGAGCAAACCGGCCTGCCGTTGCGCAGCTATGTCAAATGGCTGCGCCTCACCCAAGCCCTGCAACACCTGGCCAAAGGGGGACGGCTGACCGAAGCCGCGCATGCGGCGGGTTTTTCCGACTCGGCGCATTTCTCCCGGACATTCAGGGCGCTGCTGGGCATCGATCCGTCCTCCGCCCTGGCTGCGGTCGATCTCCAGAAGTCATAGCTCTTTCGTTCAAGTCGAACGTCGTCCTCTGCACCTACCGTGAAGGCTCTCTACATAGGAGCTGAGCGATGTCCACTTCTCTTCGATTCGCCCTACGCTGGTTGAGCTATCCGCTCGTGTTTGGTGGCAGCGCCGCCTTCATGGTCTGGGCCTTGTACGCCGGGGTGCCGTACTGGCCCAGCACACCCTTGGTAGCCGCAGTCGGTCTATTGGCCGTCGCGGGGCTGGAGCGTATCCAGCCTTTCCGGGAGGGCTGGCTGGAGGATCACCAGGACACCCTGACCGACCTGGTGCATATGCTGGTGAATCTTTCCGTCATCCAGTTCACCGCCGAAATCCTGGCCAGGCTGGGCGATGCAGTGCCGGCTACAGTTCGTCTCTTCCCAGTCGAGAGTCCACTTTGGGTTCAGCTGCTGCTGGTCGCCGTCGTGCTCGATCTGAGCCTGTATGCCATGCACCGCATCAGCCACCACGTACCCTGGCTGTGGCGTTTTCACATGATTCACCACAGCGCCGAGCGCTTGTACTGGATGAATGGGGAGCGCCGGCATCCCCTACATGCGATGCTCATGGCTGGCCCGGGATTGGTGCTGCTGTTTGCATCCGGCGCGCCTTCGGCAGTGGTTGCCACCTGGTTCGGCATTCTGACCGTTCACTTGGGCTTTCAGCACTCGAACCTGGATTACCGGCTGGGTTGGCTGCGCCATGTCATCGGGGTGGCTGAAATTCATCGTTGGCACCACAAGCGCGACTTCGAAGATGCCCAGGTGAACTTCGGCGAATTTCTGATGGTGTGGGATCGGCTATTCGGGACGTTCTACGACAGTACAGGAAAGCAGGGCGACGCCAATGTCGGCTTGCGTGAGAGGGACTATCCCAAGGGTTACCTTGGTCAGTTGACCGAACCCTTTGGGCGAGACCGAGCCCGCACATAGCGTAGTGGGCCTCAAAGCTGTAGGCCCCATGTGTTTGCCTGGAATGATCTGGCTCGTGGGCGGAAGAGACTAGATGTTCCCGCATGCCAAGCAGACATGCGCTCTAACGAGGCAATCGATTCACTACCTATAAGCCCCGTCATTTGCAATTAATGCTGGTTGGTAGCCATGGAATGCAGGTCAGCGCGGATAAATGCAGGTTCATTCGCAGCTAATACTGGTTTGCCGGGCCGGTCAGTCGCAGTTAATTCCGGTCGAAAATCGTATTGATTGCAGGTCGGGACGTTTTCGTTTGCAAGCCGTTACAAGTACGGACTGCCGGTCTGACTGAGCCGCTGCTCTTGCTTCCGGAAAAGATATCTTGGGGCTTTGGCTCTGCGTCTGGCTGCGTCAGTATGGGCAATCACGAACCCAGGCGTATGCTGCCAGAGGAGTCGTGGTTCCAATGGAGACAGAAATGACAATGCCGAACGAGCGCTCTCGCGCGGTGATAATGACTCGAGACTTTCTCGTTGAACTGTCCCGAGATAGCAGCCTGCCTGAAAAGGTGCGGCGAGATGCCAAGTTCCTTTTGCGGCACTTCCCTACACAGGACGATGTGTTTCTGGCAGGGCGAATAGAAGAGCAGTCGGAGACCTTGCCACTGGGGGCTTTGGGACCAGTCTTCAGCTCCTCAATTACAGGCTAGGTATATCGCTCGGCGGGGCAGAAATGATAAAGGCGGCCTTAGAGGCCGCCTCGAACCAAGTTTCATCACCGGTACAGCGCCCGGGAGAGGAAGCTCTTGGGCTGCAGACATAGAGTAGCTGCAGGGGATTGCAAAACCAATTCATTTTACTGGGGGCTTTGGAACGGAGGCTTCCCAGGTGCTCACAAGCTCATCTACCCGATCTGGGATCTGTGGCGACTTACTGAGCACAAAACAGCGGGCGGTACCGACATACTCCTCAATGAGGAAAAGGCTGTCCCCGACGTCGACACCGAGCTCTTGGAGCACCTCGTCGGGAATGTGAAATAGCTCCGTCGCCATCCCAGTCTTCGATGACCAACTGCATCGATTTCATCTGCTCTGGCCGGCCAATGAAGACTCTTCCCGAGAAAATCCTGGACATCATTCAACAGCTTCCAGAGGGTGAAATTCTGACACCAGGCAGATTCCTGCATCAGGGGAATCGACATGCTGTGCAGCGAGGGTTCTCTCGACTGGTCGAGGGTGGAATGCTGTTTCGCGTTGCTCGGGGCTTTTATGTTGCAGCAGTCGAAACTCGGTTCGGCGTGCGCGCACCGGCACCTGAGACGGTCGTCCGCTCATTGGCAAACGTGCGGGGTGAGTTGATAGTCGCCACTGGGGCTAGCGCCGCAAACAAATGGGGGCTGACAACGCAGGTTCCTATTCGGTATGTCTTTCTAACCACCGGACGTTCTAGGGAGCTTCAGGTTGGCAAGTCCACCGTATCGATTCGGCATGCGCCTCAATGGTTAATGGCTCTTGGCGCTACTGGAGCGGGGGACGCCATCCGAGCATTGGTTTGGCTTGGCGAGGCAAGCGCGGGGGATGCAGTTTCCAAACTTCATGAGCTGCTACCCGAGAGCGAATGGGGTGCTCTTGTGTCAGCTCACCGCTCGTTACCTATCTGGATGGCGAATGCAATCTGCGCTCAGTCGAGTTGCACCTGCACCCACCCTGTCAAGTTGGGCTAGCGGTTAGCTGTAGCCTACTTACCGCCAGACCGGCATTATCTGGGATGGGGCAATTCGATGTGAAAGCCCGTGAGGCTAGCCGCTGAGGTGCACCAGATGCGGCCTTTGTGAGCCTCAATGATGGATCGGGTGATTGCAAGCCCGAGCCCGGCGTTGCTCGGGCTGCCCTCCCGCCGAGCGGAGTCAACCCGGTAAAAGCGGTCGAAGAGCTTCTCTAGATGCTCTGAGCTGATTGTGTCCCCTGGGTTCTCGATACTGAAGGTAGTGGAGTCCTCTGTCTCGCGGATCAGAACCGAAATTGTCTGTCCCGCCGGCGTGTAGCGCAGCGCATTGGACAGCAAGTTGGATAGCGCGCGATCAAGCATCAGCCGATCTCCCAGCACTTGGCCTTTGCCTGTGAGCGATAGCTCAATGCCGCGCTCTTCGGCCAGAAGGTGGTAGTAGTCAAACAGCTTGAAGACTACGTCAGCCAGTTCGATCCTGGCCTGCTCGGGGATGATCAGGCCATTATCAGCCTTGGCCAAGAACAGCATGTCATCAATCATCCGAGACATGCGCTTCAAGTCCTCCAGGTTGGAGTACAGATTCTCCTCATAGGCATTGATATCGCGTTTTTTACTCAGCACGACCTCGGTGTGGGTCATCAGATTGCTGACTGGAGTTCGTAGCTCGTGGGCAATGTCGGCCGAAAAATTGGAGAGCCTAACGAAGGCATCCTCTAGCCGAGCCAACATCGCATTGAAGGAGAGAACCAGTTGCTGAAGTTCCCGCGGCACTGGTTCGAGAGGGATTCGCTCCTGTAACGAGCGAGCGGACATCCCGGAGGCCACATGAGTGACTTGCCGCAGAGGCCTAAGGCCGCTGCGAGCAACCACCCAGCCGAGTGCGGCACTGAACAGGGCGCTGATGACCAATCCAATCCAAAACCATCGTTGCAGCGTGTCGAAAAAGTGTGTGTGATTGGTGACGTCAAGAATCAGCAACGCAGTGAGCGGCTCAGCCTGATCGGCCACCGAGATTTGCTCCGTCATGCCACGGTACATGTGTTGGCCGTTCTGCCACTCCCACATGCTCTGCTCATTTGCACGTCTGAAACGCTCAGGTACTTCGACTGCTCTGGGGTCGGAAAACAGTACAGAACCGTCACTGGCCAGGATAGTGGCGGCCAGATCCTGATGGGCTCCCAGCAAAGCTCGCAACTGCGGTAATTCTTCCGAAAGGCTCGCTTCACCGCGAGCATTGTTGAGGATATGTTTGGCGGATTCGAGTTTCTCCACCAGGGCCTGCCGATCCAGCATCTTGAAGTGGTGCTGGCTGAGCATATTGAAACTCAGCCCTGCTACCGTCAGGACTGCAATTACCGCGGACATGAACATCAGGCTCATGCGTGCGGTCAGCGAAAGGTGCTTCATATTCACTCCGGAGCATCCATCATGTATCCCATGCCGCGGGCGGTATGAATCAGCTTGAGATCGAAATCGTCATCGATTTTTGCGCGTAGCCGGCGTACCGCAACCTCAATGACATTGGTGTCGCTGTCGAAATTCATGTCCCAAACCTGAGAGGCAATCAGCGACTTCGGGAGCACCTCGCCGCGCCGGCGCAGTAGCAGTTCCAGCAGTGAAAACTCCTTCGCGGTCAGGTCAATTCGTTTACCGCCGCGGATGGCGCGACGCTTCATCAGATCGACTTCCAAATCGGCAATTTTCATCGTTGTTTGCGTGGGTGAGCCATTGCCTCTACGCAGCAGCGTTCTGACCCTGGCCAGAAGTTCTGAGAAAGCAAATGGCTTGATCAGGTAGTCGTCCGCGCCCAGCTCCAACCCTTTAACGCGGTCCTCCACACCATCGCGTGCCGTCAAGAACAATACGGGGACGTCTTTTCCTGCGGCGCGCACCATGCGCAGCACTTCCCACCCGTCCAGCCCAGGCATCATCACATCCAGGATCAGGAGGTCATAGGACTCACTCAGAGCGTGCTGTAGAGCATCTGTACCGGTCATAACCCGGTCGACATTGAAGCCCGCTTCACTGAGGCCTTGCTGCAGGTATGCACCGGTTTTGGGTTCATCTTCAGCTACCAGTAGTTTCATGCGAGCAGACTCCAAATATCGGGTGGCCTGAGTTTGCAGGCAAACCGCGGCCCCAACCAGAAGCTTACGAAAATGTAATTCTGACTTCAGGTCACTGACAGGGTGTCTTGTCTAGGGTGCAAGCATGAGCACTAGGTTGTGCTCTCGGCCCTCGACAGACCAAAAGCAGAGGTGCCGGCCATAGTTTGCACTGATGGAGACTGCCCCATGAAATCGCTGAAACCTTTGCTCCTGGTTGGCTCGCTACTGCTGTCTTCTATGGCTTGGGCCGAAGGGGGCAGCGACCGTGTATTCGAGCGCATCCAGCAGATGCGCGACAAAGCAGAAGCCGTGCTGATCCAGGCGGAGAAGGCCCCGGTCGGCGAGCGGCATGTGCACATGAAGGAGCATATGAACATGCTCGAAGACATCATGAGCCAGCTGCACAATGAACATCCCGCGCCAGACATGTCTGCCGAAGAGCATCTGGCCTGGATGGAGAAGCATGACAAGCTGGTAGACGACGTGCTGGGTCAAATGATTCGAGAGCACAAGCTGATGATGGCCGACAAGGAATGCCATCAGTAAAGATTTCCCCCATCTTCCAGGCCTTTCGTGATTGCTCCTTTGGCCTAGCGGCGCCTTTGTGGCGCCGTGCTTTTTCCCAGCTGACGCAATTGTAGTTCTGGGGTCAGCGGCCTGGCAGCAAGCGGGGAATAGCATGAGATTTCCAGCACCCATCGCGAGGTCTCACCATGAAACGCTTACCCCTTAAACTGCTGATCAGCACTCTGTTCATCAGCACCACCTTTCCGGCATTTGCCGAGGTCGGCGGCAGTAGCAATGGCATTGGGCAGCAGGCCCAGGCGACGCCAGCGACTCGTACCATCTTGGTAAAGATGGACGACATCAACTACAGCCAGAAAACGATCGATGTGAAGCCAGGTGAAACCGTGCGCTTCGTTCTGAAGAACGAGGGCGCGTTGATGCACGAGTTCAACATCGGGCAGGCAGCGTCCCAGCTGGAGCACCAGCGCAAGATGGCGTCCTTGTTCAAGGACGGCAAACTGACCCCGACCGGCATGGCCGAGCGCATTGTCTGGCATGAGCGTTATGGCACGGGAGACTCCAACCCTCCAGGCTATCCGGAAGTCATCAAAGCCAAGCATGACGACCCGAACGCGGTTCTCGTCGAGCCCGGCACAACTAAAGAGTTCGTGTGGACCTTCCCTCAGGCGGGCAGTTTGAGCTTCGCCTGTACATTGCCTGGGCATTACCAGGCGGGAATGGTCGGTGAGTTTGCTCTGCGTTAGTCCGGCACCGGTGCTACCCGTTGGCCGCGGGCTGGGTAGCACCGATCTGACGAACCTTACTGCGATGTAGTTTTCGCGTCAGCGTACCGCCAGTTGCACCTCATTAGCATCGGGACTCATCCCTCCTCAACACCTCAGAGGCACACCATGAAACTCAGACCCGCTTTCATAATCACCACCCTTGGTTTACTGCTCAGTGCTGCCAATGCGCTGGCCAGCCCGGGCCACAAGAAAGACAGTATCGGGCAACCGGGAGACAGTCAGGCAGTAGATCGCACCATCGAAGTCCGGATGGGGGACATCTTCTTTGAACCCAAGGCAATGGAAATCAAGGCGGGCGAGACGGTTCGCTTCGTACTGCTGAACGAGGGAGCCCTGCTGCACGAGTTCAACCTTGGCAAAGCGGCATCCCATGCTGCGCATCAGAAAGAGATGGCTGCGATGTTTCAGAACGGCACGCTGTCCCCGACTGCAGCGCATGACATGAGCAAAATGGACCACGCCATGGGCGGCATGAAGATGGTCGGCATGGAGCACGACGATCCCAACAGCGTTCTGGTCGAGCCAGGTGCACGCGAAGAGCTGATCTGGACCTTCTCCGACGCTACTGATCTGGAGTTCGCCTGCAATATTCCAGGACATTATCAGTCGGGAATGGTCGGTAAGGTGACCGTACGCTGAACTCCATTGATACGCGTCAACTCTGCCTGGCCAGAGCAACCTATGCTGATTCTATGGTCATTGAACCGAGGCTATTGTCATGGATCACACGCACCACACTGGCACTACGGAACCACCTTTTTGGAAGAGCAAGATTGGCATCGCACTGATCATGCTGGCCGTAATCGGCATCTTCTATGTCGCGCGCGAGCATTACGGTCATCTTTCGCAGGCTTTGCCATACCTCATCCTGCTGCTATGCCCGCTGATGCATCTGTTTGGCCACAATCATGGCGGGCACTCCCACTCCAGCGGAGCCGCAGTTTCCAAGGACGAGGATAGGAAGTAACTCGAATGCAAAAGACCTCCTGCCATCATGACCAGGGCCATGCACATCACTCGCACGGCCATCCAGAGAGCCCACGCGATCCGGTGTGTGGCATGGAGGTCAAATCTGATAGTCCTTACCAGGAGAACTTTGAGGGAAGGGCCTATCGGTTCTGCAGTACAAAATGCCAGGAGAAGTTCCAGGCAGCCCCTCATCAGTACATGAGCCATCAATCGCATGCCGGGCACCACCAGCATGCCGCTCCGCCAGAGTACTCAACTCAGGCAGGACTGGGGGCTGAATACACCTGCCCGATGCATCCCGAGATTCGCCAACCGAGCCCTGGCAACTGCCCGATCTGTGGGATGACGCTCGAACCCGTCATTCCAGAGCTGGAGGACGAAGAAAATCCGGAGCTGAAAGACTTTTCGCGACGGTTCTGGTGGACCCTGCCATTGACCGTCATCGTGACCGTGCTGGCGATGGCTGGTCATTCCTTGCAGCTGTTCCATGGAACATCCCAGAACTGGGTTGAGCTGGTTCTGGCAACGCCCGTGACGCTTTGGGGTGGCTGGGTATTTTTCACTCGCGGAATAGACTCCATCCGGCAACGCAGCCCTAATATGTGGACCCTGATCGGATTAGGAACTGCAGCCGCCTACCTCTACAGCGTGGCAGCCACCCTGGTGCCGCAGTGGTTCCCGGCGGCCTTCGCTCAGGATGGACGCATCGGCGTCTACTTCGAGGCCGCCGCGGTGATCATCTCGCTCACGCTGTTGGGCCAGATGCTCGAACTCAAAGCCCGCTCGCAGACCTCTGCCGCCATTAAGTCACTGCTGGGATTGGCCCCCAAGACTGCCCGGCGCATCAGGCCTGACGGCCAGGAAGAAGATATTCCGCTGACCCACGTCCATCAGGGTGACCACTTGCGTGTCCGGCCGGGCGAAAAAGTCCCGGTGGATGGCACCGTGCTGGAGGGCGAGAGCGCTGTCGACGAGTCGATGCTCACCGGCGAGCCGGTGCCCGTCACCAAGCGGGCAGGGGATACCCTCATCGGTGCCACCCTGAACACCCACGGCAGCCTGGTGATGGAAGCGCAGAAGGTGGGCGCCGAAACCATGTTGTCGCAGATCGTCCAGATGGTGGCTAAGGCCCAGCGTTCCAAGGCGCCCATGCAGCGTATGGCCGATGCCGTGGCAGGGTATTTCGTGGTGGGGGTGATCCTGATCGCGATCCTGACATTTTTTGGCTGGGGGGTGTTCGGGCCGGAATCAGGTTGGGTATTTGGCCTGATCAACGCTGTGGCCGTACTGATCATTGCCTGCCCATGCGCCCTGGGCTTGGCAACGCCGATGTCGGTCATGGTCGCGACCGGCAAGGCCGCCAGCAGCGGTGTGTTGTTCCGCGATGCCAGCGCTATCGAGAACCTCTGCAAAATCGACACCTTGATCGTCGACAAGACCGGGACACTGACGCAGGGGCGGCCGGCCTTTCATAGTGCAGAGGGAACCGGGCCGTTCGACTCGGTCGAGGTTCTGCGCTTGGCCGCAAGCCTCGACCAGGGCAGCGAGCATCCGCTGGCGCATGCCATTGTCGATCATGCGCGTGAACAGGGTCTTGCCCTGGTGAAACCGGAGACCTTCGAATCTGGCTCAGGTATTGGTGTACGCGGACAGGTCGATGGCCATCAACTGCAGCTTGGGAACACAGCGTTGATGGAGGAGGCGGGCGTCGATATTACTCCGCTGCGTAACCGTGCAGAGCAACTGCGCCTGGAGGGCATCAGCATCATCTATCTGGCCGTCGATGGTCGCCTGGCGGGTCTCCTGGCCGTTTCCGATCCAATCAAACCGACCTCCCAACAGTCTGTTGCTCAACTCCAGAACGCTGACGTGAAGGTCATCATGGCCACTGGCGATGGCCTCACCACAGCAAGAGCCGTGGCGAAGCAGTTAGGCATCGAGGAGGTGCATGGCGAGGTGAAACCGCAGGACAAGGAGAAATTAGTCGCCGAACTGCAGAGCTATGGCCGGCGTGTTGCCATGGCGGGCGACGGCATCAACGATGCGCCGGCCTTGGCCAGGGCCGACGTAGGCATCGCTATGGGCACGGGCACCGACGTGGCGATGAACAGCGCCCAAGTGACCCTGGTCAAGGGAGACCTGATGGGCATCCTGCGGGCGCGCACCTTGTCGGTGGCCACGGTGAAGAACATGAGGCAGAACCTTGCCTTTGCATTCCTCTACAACGCGATGGGAATCCCGCTAGCGGCCGGGCTGCTGTATCCGCTGACAGGACATCTTCTGTCGCCCTTGATCGCTGCTCTGGCAATGAGCGTCAGTTCAGCCTCGGTGGTTTTCAATGCGCTTAGGTTGAAAGCAACGGACGTTGGCTAGTCTGCTAGACAAGACGATGTGCCTACCTGCAGGGCGATTTTTTAAATGCGCATCTGACCGGAAAATACCGTACGGTAGCTTGCAACTTGACCTATCAGTCGCATCACCTGATGACGAGGGGACGTTCTATGGATCGTTCCCGCTGCGAGTAGGAGACTGACAGTCGTTACCCCATGAGGATTCTCCGTGGCCCGCATTCGCCGACTGCAAATTAGCAACTTCCGGTCTATCCAGGCGCTCGACTGGGTGCCGGCCCCCGGAATTAACTGCCTCATTGGTCCGGGTGACAGTGGGAAGTCCAGCATCCTGGACGCGATTGACCTTTGCGTCGGCGCCCGCCGAGGCGGCACGTTCGGCGACATGGACTTCTTCGCATTAAACGTCGATGTACCCATCACCATCAGCGTGGCGCTTGGCGATCTGCCGTTATCGCTGATGGATATTGATGTCTACGGCGAGTTCTTGCGTGGATTCCATCCCGGTACGGGGGAAGTCGAAGACGAACCGCGAGCGGGGCTGGAGACCGTCATCACCTTGCGTCTGCAAGTTGGTGCCGATTTGGAGCCTGTTTGGACACTTTTCTCCGAGCGCGCGGAGCAGCAGCAACTTGAACGCACTCTTCCCTGGAAAGAACGAGCGGCACTAGCGCCCGCCCGTATCGGCAGCTTTGCGAGCTCGAACCTGTCGTGGAGTCGTGGCTCAGTGCTCAATCGACTTACCGATGAGCGCGCCGAGCTTGGTGCTGAACTGGCGCGCGCCGCTAGGCAAGCAAGAGCGAACTTTGGCAATCAAGCAGCCGAACATCTGACCCAGACGCTTGAGGTCGTGCAACGCACAGCACAGCATCTTGGCGTTTCGGTCGGGGCTATGCCTCAGGCGCTCCTTGACGCACATTCTGTGTCGATTGGCGAGGGGGCGATCGCGCTGCACAGTGAAACAGGTATTCCGCTGCGCTCCCTTGGCACGGGCTCGTCACGCTTGCTAGTGGCAGGGCTTCAAAGGGCTGCGGCCAGCGCCGCGCCAATTGCCCTGGTTGATGAGGTGGAATACGGGCTTGAACCTCATCGGCTCATGCGATTCCTGGACTCGCTGGGTGCAAAGGACGCTGCCGCTCCGTTGCAAGTGTTCATGACGACGCACTCGCCGGTCGCGCTGCGCGAGCTGTCCGGCAGCCAGTTATTCGTTGTTCGGTCAGCACCTCAGCGCCACAGTGTTATGCCAGCTGGGGAAGCCAACGAGGTACAAAGTACCCTTCGGAAGGACCCCGAAGCATTCCTCGCCAAATCCATCATCGTTTGCGAGGGGGCCAGCGAGGTTGGCTTCGCGCGTGGCCTTGACCAATGGTGGGTCAGTCTTGGCGCTACCTCATTCCTGGCCCATGGCGGCGCGTATGTGGACGCCGGCGGGGGAAGCCCCGATAACAGTCTTATCCGGGGAACAGCACTTCTGAACTTGGGTTACCGCGTGATGGTTTTTGTAGATGCCGACAAGCCTTCGACCGCGGGGCTCGCTGAAGCATTCTTGGCCGCCGGCGGGCAAATTCTTACATGGCGACCAGGTCTCACTCTGGAGGACGAGATCTTCCGCCATCTCAGTGACCAAGCACTCGATGCACTTCTGGCGAAAGCCGAAACAATAGTGGGTGCAGAGCTGATGAACGCACACATTCAGACGAAGTCCCAAGGCCGCGTGACGCTGAACGATATCCGAGCCGAGCGACTCGTGGATGGGTACTCACCTGAGAGACGAGAGCTGCTGGGAACCGCATCCCGTATCCGCAACAGCGGCTGGTTCAAGTCGCTGACAACCTATCAGGAGGTTGCAAGGGACATCGTCGGTCCGTCTTTACAGAACGCCGAACCGGGCTTCATGGCAGTCACGAATCAGCTCTGGACGTTTACAAGTGCCCCCTGAGATTGATCTTTTCGCTATCGAGCGTGGCTCCATAACGGCCCCCGCAGGTTGTGGAAAAACGCAATTGATTGCCGAGACGCTCATCGCGCATAGGCAGAGCAAACCCATCCTCGTCTTGACACATACGAACGCCGGCGTTGCGGCCTTACGGACGCGCCTGAGACGAGCCGGTGTTCCTAACTCCGCATATCGAGTCTCCACCATTGACGGATTCTCGATGCGCCTGATCGCTAAGTTCCCAGCGCGAAGCGGCCATAACCCGCAGATCCTACAGCTGCATCAACCCAATACTGACTACCCGGCAATTCGGGAGGCCGCCATGCAGTTGTTGCAGGCCGGTCACCTCGCTCAGCCCCTTCGCGCCACCTATGCACGGTTGCTTGTCGACGAGTACCAAGACTGCAACGTCGTCCAGCACGCCATCGTGTCTGGTTTGGCCCAGGTGCTTCCGACCTGCGTGCTCGGTGACCCGATGCAAGCCATCTTCGACTTTCGTGGCAATCGACTGGTGCATTGGGCGAATGAGGTGCAACCCCTGTTTCCCGCAGCGGGAGAGTTGAGGATACCGTGGCGCTGGCGGCTGGCTGGAGCTGAGAACCTCGGGCAGTGGCTGCTCGCCATAAGGCAACAACTTCAAGCTGGTCAGCCGGTGGATCTGCGCACGGCTCCAGCAGAAGTGCGTTGGGTGCAGCTAAACGCCGGAACCGAAGTTCAGCAGCGACTGGTGGCCGCGAGAACCGAAGCTCCCAACGCTCAGGGTAGCGTCCTCATCATCGGGGACTCCATCAACGTGCAAGGTCGCCATCAGCTCACGAGCCAGACACCCGGTGCCATGGCCGTAGAAGCCGTCGACCTGAGAGATCTCGTCAACTTCGCCAGGAACTTTGACTTGCAGGGTGCCAATGCTCTGGCACAACTTGTGGAGTTTGCTTCCAGCGTAATGACGGGGGTAGGTGCAGCAAACCTGCGAACGCGCGTGGAGTCGCTGCGTGCAGGAAGGGCCCGAACGCCTCCGACCGCGGCCGAGGCTGCGGCGATCGATTTCGTAGCAGCGCCAACATTGGGGCAAGCGCTCCGTGTGATCGATACGCTCGCTGAGCAGCACGGGGCACGTGTATACCGACCGGAGGTTCTGTACTGCTGCCGGTCTGCAATGCAAGCGGTGGTGGGAGGTGCTGCCGACTTTCTGAGTGCAGCCATTCAAGCGCGAGAGCGCAATAGACACCTTGCCCGACCGATCGCAAGACGCTCTGTAGGCAGCACATTACTTCTCAAGGGGCTCGAGGCGGATGTCTCGGTTGTCCTGCATCCTGAGCTTATGACCCCCCCAGAATCTATACGTCGCACTGACGAGGGGCGCAAGGCATGTCGTGGTGTGTTCACCAACCCCCATCCTTACGCCCGTGGTAAACGGCTGATCCTTTTGTAGCGCTTACGGGCTTGACCTTGCCATCGTGTCAAGGTCGATGCTGTCCGTGCGGTAACTTGAGCCGCGGACGAAATGAGGTGAAAGACATGTTTAGTCTGAGTGTTGCGGGGATGGGCTGTGGCAGTTGCGTGAGCAAAATCACGAAGGCCATTCAAGCTCTGGATCAGGATGCACGAGTAGAAGTGGATCGAGCGGCCGGCAAGGTCACCGTTGAGAGCACAGAAAGTGCCGAATCGATCCGCGAACTCATCCAGGAGCTTGGCTATTCGGCCCAGGTCAGCGCTTGAGCGCTGACCTGCTATCCCACTAAATCTCCAGTTCTGAGAGCTCTTTTAGCCCTGGGATACTGGTGACCTCGTTGGTCATACCTTCTGAACCATCTCGGCCGCGAAGCCAGTTTGAGTGATCGCCTGGCTCGCGCATTTCCAGCGTGTCATAGGAGTACCGCTTGCGCTTGAACAGGCTTTTCAATGCAGCGAACTCGTGGCTTTTTTCGTCTTCTATGCCGACGACTTCTCCTGCAAGCCGCTCCCAGTGACCAACGCCGTCGGCCAGCATTGCCTGATAGGTCTCCGGGTCAAGCAAGGCTTGCTGTTTGAAATGAATGATGCGGTGAGTCATAGAAGCGCTCGGAGTGGCCAAAGAGAGAGCGCTAGCCTAAAGGTTCCGGGTCATTCGTGTAATAGCTGGCCGCGCTTTAGCAAACCGTCGTTGACCCACAACTTCAACCAGGTCGCGGCTTGCAAGGGAGCTTGCTCGCCATGCGTGGCGCTCAACGACTCGCAGAGTTCAGCGAACGATCCGCCCTCGATGAGAAACTGCAATGCAGAAGCCTCCGCTGGCTCCAGGCTCCGGTACTGGCAGACGAGTTCATGACGCCAAACAAGACAGGCTAGGTTCGTTGGTAGGCGGGTAATTTCAGGCAGCAAGCTGCCGGACTTGGCGGCTTTCCACAACTCCAGCGTGTTGTACTGCAGCTGCAACCATCGGGCAGATGCAGTCAGGGAAACCCTTAGTGAAATCCAGTCTTCAGCCGAAAATTCACTCATGGTCTCCAGCGAAAGCGTGTCGACATCCTGAGCGTCGAAGGCCAGTGTAAATGCCCACTCCAGCTCCGCGAGTTCGCGCATCGGCGATAGTTGGGGTTCTTCGACGTAGCTGCCAATGAACTCGGGCAGCTTCTCGCCCAGCCAGCGAATGCTGAAATGTCGTGGTGGCCAGGCGGCCAAGTAGGCCAGTGCGAGCTGCTCGAATGATTCGTTGCCGATCCAGTGAAGCAGGGCAGGGAAGTCTTCTCGCAATACCGCAAGCAGGCGCGAACGGTAAGCATTGTGGTAGATCTGCAGGCCTTCGAGAGCACTCAGCGCTGTGCTACCTCGGATCTGCTCCAAAAGTTCGTTGGAGGGCAGGGCACTGTCACCTGTCAGGTAAGTTTCAAATGCAGTCTGTACGGCGATCAGGCTCAAGGGATGGCCCCCGATATCACAGCTTTGGCGATAGCACGGGCATGTGCTAATTCGGACAGCAGCTCCTCCAGCGGCGGAAACTGGTCATCCCGCTCGATCAAGGTCGATGTCGGGCCCAAGTAGCTCAACGTCTTGCTGTATAGAGACCAAACCGGATCAGCGATGGGCTGATCATGGGTGTCGATGAGGTATTGCCCGTAATCGCTGTGCCCGGCCAGGTGAATTTGCCGAATCCGCTCGTGCGGCAACTCCATGATGAACTGCCAAGGGTCGAAACCCTGGTTTCGCGAGCTGACGTAGACGTTGTTCACGTCGAGAAGCAGCTCGCACCCGGTCAGGTAACTGAGCTCCGAGAGGAACTGAGACTCGCTCATGCTGGATGTTGTCCACTGCACGTAGGAGGAAACGTTCTCCAGCACGATGGGACGCTCCAAAACATCCTGCACCAGGCGCACCCGGGCCGCGACATGCAGCAGGCTCTCCTGGGTAAACGGCAGCGGCAGCAGATCGTGAAGTTGATGGGCGTTGCCTCGACTCCAGCACAAGTGATCAGACACCCACTGAGGCTGCACCCGATCTGCCAGTTGCTTGAGCTGTCGTAGGTAGTCGATGTCCAAGGCATGTGAGCCGCCAATCGAAAGAGACACCCCGTGCATCACCAGGGGGTAGTGCTCGCCGATCGCATCGAGGAAGTAGAGAGCCTTGCCGCCTCCCACCAGGTAATTCTCGGAAATGATCTCAAACCAGTCGACCGCAGGTCGCTGTTCAAGAATCTGCTGGTAATACTCACTGCGAAGGCCAAGACCGAAACCCAGTGTTTTGCGCTTACTCATTCAAGACTCCAGCAGGGGAGTGGCAGGCACTCCCCGCAACGGCATTATTCGCTGGTCTTGCCACCGGCCTCATCGCACTTGGCCTGAGTCATCAGCTTGAAGCCCTGGCCTTTGCATTCTCCCTGGCCTTTGCAGGCATTTTTGGCGGTCATGCAGTCGTTCTGGCCCTTGCAACCGTTGACGCCGAAGCACTTCACTTCAGCTGCTTTGGTGTCCTGGGCGGCCTGGACAGGCAGGGTAGCAAACAGGCTGGCGGCCACGAGAGCCAGAGCGGCACCGGTAGCGACGTTGGATTTATTCGACATAGTGACAATCTCTCTTAATTGTTGGTGGTCTTATCCGCGGGTGCGAATGACCCTGAGTAGCTTAGGCATCGCTGCCGAGCATGCCCTCTCAAGAAATTCGCAAGGCTTTATGAGGGCATGAAAGACAGTACCGAGCCTTCTGGATGGGCTACAAGAAAGAAATAGCAACCTGACAGAACTGTAATGTTCGGCTCAGGTTGCTGACAGGCCCTCTTAGTTAACGTGACATCGAGCCTAAAGCTCGGCCTCTGCAGTTGCAGGGACCACTTAACTTACGAGGAATACCCAAAATGAAATCGATCAAAGCTCTGCTTGTAGTTACTGCTCTGAGCATCTCCAGCTTGGCAATGGCTGAAGGTGGTGCTGACCGAACCTTCGCGCGCATGGAGCAGGCACGCCAGACGTCTCTGGAGGCCTACCGGGTGGCCCAGCAGCAGAAAGTTGAGGCTCCTGTAGCCAGCAGTCCAACCGAGCAAGCAGAGCACACCAACTGCTGAAGTCATCTACCTTACAGAAATGTAATCACCCGGATGGTTGGGATATGGCAGTTTCATACTGCTCATCGTCGGTAAGGCTTGTGCAATGCACCGACGTGGAAAATTGAGGGGTAAATCCCCGACATTGAAGCAGCCATGAACCCGAGACCGGGCACACCATCACCGGCTCATTTGACGGATTGGACAAAACGGCATGCAAAGCAAAACCACAAGGCGCACCTTCGTCAAAGGCCTGGCAGCCACCGGTATTATCGGCGGACTTGGCCTGTGGCGCACGCCGGTCTGGGCGGTGAACAGCCCCGGCCAGCCCAACGTACTGACTGGTAACGAATTCGACCTATTCATCGGTGAAACCCCGGTGAACATCACCGGCGCAGCGCGCACGGCCATGACCATCAACGGCTCGCTCCCTGGGCCGATTCTTCGTTGGCGCGAAGGCGATACCGTCACATTGCGCGTGCGCAACCGCCTCAAGGAGGACACCTCCATCCATTGGCACGGCATCATCCTGCCGGCGAACATGGATGGTGTTCCTGGCCTGAGCTTCCATGGCATCGCCCCTGACGGCATGTATGAGTACAAGTTCAAGGTCAACCAGAACGGTACCTACTGGTATCACAGTCACTCGGGGCTGCAGGAGCAGGTCGGCGTATACGGCGCGCTGGTCATCGATGCCAAGGAGCCCGAGCCCTTCAGTTACGACCGTGATTACGTCGTGTTGCTGAGCGACTGGACGGATGAAAATCCAACGCGGGTACTGGCCAAGCTCAAGAAACAGTCGGACTACTACAACCAGCACAAACGCACCGTTGGTGACTTCATCGATGACGTAAGCGAGATGGGTTGGTCCGCCGCCGTAGCCGATCGCAAGATGTGGGCCGAGATGAAGATGAGCCCGACGGATCTCGCTGACGTCAGTGGCTACACCTACACCTACCTGATGAATGGCCAGGCACCTGATGGCAACTGGACCGGCATATTCAAACCAGGCGAAAAGATCCGCCTGCGGTTCATTAATGCCTCGGCTATGACCTATTTCGATGTGCGCATCCCAGGCCTGAAGATGACTGTGGTTGCGGCCGATGGTCTGCACGTCAAACCGGTCAGCGTCGACGAGTTCCGTATCGCCGTGGCCGAGACCTACGACGTGATCATCGAACCAGACAGCGAACAGGCCTATACCGTGTTTGCCCAATCCATGGACCGCACTGGCTATGCGCGCGGCACCCTTGCTGTACAGGAGGGGTTGAGTGCACCAGTACCCAGCCCCGACCCGCGTCCGCTGATTGCCATGGGCGACATGGGTATGGATCACGGCAGCATGGGCGGTATGGATCACGGGAACATGGCCGGAATGGACTACGGCAGTATGGCGGGCATGGATCATGGGAGCATGCAGGGTGGCATGGCCGGCATGGATCACAGCCAGATGGCTGGAATGGATCATTCGGGCATGGCAGGCATGGCAGGCATGGCAGGCATGGCAGGTGCCATGCAGGCACACCCAGCCTCAGAGACCAACAACCCGCTGGTCGATATGCAAACCATGACACCAACGCATAAGTTGGACGACCCAGGTATTGGTTTGCGAGACAACGGCCGACGCGTCCTCACGTACTCTGACCTGCGCAGCACCTTCCTCGACCCGGATGGTCGCGAACCAAGTCGCACCATCGAGCTGCACCTTACCGGGCACATGGAGAAATTCTCCTGGTCCTTCGATGGCATCAAGTTCTCTGACGCCGAGCCTCTGCGCCTCAAGTACGGCGAGCGTGTTCGCATCACGCTGGTCAACGACACCATGATGACTCATCCGATCCATCTTCATGGCATGTGGAGCGACCTGGAGGATGCGAACGGCAATTTCCTGGTGCGTAAACACACCATCGACATGCCGCCAGGTTCCAAGCGCAGCTATCGAGTGACTGCCGATGCGTTGGGTCGTTGGGCCTATCACTGCCACCTGTTGCTCCACATGGAAATGGGCATGTTCCGTGAAGTTCGTGTGGATGAGTAAAGGAGATTTCTTGATGAGCACTTTTATGAAGCGAAATGCCCTGGCTGGCAGCGCAGTCATGTTCAGCCTATTGGCTGCCCTGCACGCACCGGTTTCGTTGGCAGGTGAGGGGCACAGTGAGCACGAACAACATGCTGCCGAGTCGGCTGTGCCCAAGACCGCCAGTGGCAATCACGCAGATCAGTCGAAGGATAAGGCGGCTGGCCAGGATATGGATCATGGCGCCATGGATCACGGAGACATGAAGCATGACGGCATGAATCACGAAAACATGATGGATAAGCATGGCGGCACCGAAGCCGAAGCAGGTTCGAACCATGACCACTAGGTTTTCACGTCCATCTCTCTTGGCGCTGGCTGTGTCGCTGAGTGCGTTCAGCGGCGGCGTTACTTTGGCTGCGGAAGAAATGGATCATTCGGCAATGGGGCACGGCACCATGTCGATGGACCATAGCCAGATGAGCCACGGCGCTACCAAAGCGCCGATGGAGGGCATGGATCACAGCAAGATGGACCATGGTGCCATGCAGGGTGCTTCGGGCAGCATGTCGATGGACCATAGCCAGATGAGCCACGGCGCTACCAAAGCGCCGATGGAGGGCATGGATCACAGCAAGATGGACCATGGTGCCATGCAGGGTGCTTCGGGCAGCATGGATCATAGCCAGATGGGCCACGGCCAGAGCCAAGAGAAGGCCCAGGCTATGGATCACAGCAAGATGGGGCATGGCGCCATGCAAGGACAGATGGAGGGCATGGATCATTCAAAGATGAACCATGGCTCCGCTGAAGCCCCGAGAACCACCAGCCGTACGCCGATTCCCGTTCTGACGGATGCTGATCGCCAAGCGGCTTTCCCGCCATTACCTGGCCACAAGGTTCACGACAGCGCCATCAACAGTTTTTTCCTGCTCGATCAGCTCGAATACCAGGACGCAGATGAGGGCAGCACCCTGGCCTGGGATGCGTCGGGCTGGGTAGGCGGTGATATCAACCGGGTCTGGTTCCGCTCCGAAGGCGAGCGTACCAACGGCGTGACCGAGGATGCTGAATTACAGCTGCTGTACGGCCGCTCGATCGGCCCTTGGTGGGATGTCGTCGCGGGCGTTCGCCAGGACTTCAAACCGGAGTCGCCGCAGACTTGGGCCGCCTTCGGTATCCAGGGCATGGCGCTTTACGCCTTTGAGGCCGAAGCCACGGCCTTCGTCGGCGAGAATGGCCAAACTGCTGCCCGACTGGAGGGCGAGTACGACATTCTGCTGACCAACCGGCTGATTCTCCAGCCAACTGCCGAAATGAACTTCTACGGCAAGAACGATCCTGAGCGAGGTGTGGGGTCTGGGTTGGCAAATACCGAGCTCGGCTTGCGTCTGCGTTACGAGATTGTCAGGCAGTTTGCCCCCTATATCGGGGTTTCCTGGAGCCGCTCCTATGGCAACACGGCAGACATGGTGCGCGACGAGGGCGGTGATGTAGACGAGGCGCGTTTTGTCGCCGGTATCCGGATGTGGTTTTGAGAACCTGACATGAAAAGAACAATTAAAACTTTGGTGGCGGCCGGCGTGGTCGGTAGCACAGCTGTCCTGGCCGGCGCCTACTTTGGCGTGGTCAACGTGGGGGCCGACGATCCCCATTTTCCTGCAGTGCATGCGTTTCTCACGATGGCCCGTGACCGCTCTATCGAAGTCCGTTCGCGGGACATCGAGGTTCCCAACCTGGATGATCAAGCTCTTATTCGCGCCGGTGCGGGCAACTACAACTCCATGTGTATCGGCTGTCATTTGGCGCCAGGTGTGGCGGAGACCGAGCTAAGCCAATCGCTTTATCCTGCGCCCCCCAACCTCGCCAAGATCGGTGTCGATGGCAATCCGTCAGCAGCGTTCTGGGTGATCAAGCATGGCATCAAGGCAACGGGTATGCCTGCGTGGGGCAAGAGCATGGGCGATGAGTACATCTGGGGCATGGTTGCCTTCATTGACCAATTGCCGACGATGGATGCCAAGCAATACCAAGCACTCGTCGCATCCAGTGGCGGCCATCAGCATGGTGGTGGGGAAACGCAAATGCACAATCATGAAGGTCAGCACGGCGACAACAAGCCTGGCCATCATGGCAATAGCGGCGGTGGCGAAGACCATCATGGAACAGGTGATGCCGGAGAGCCTGGCCATCACGATGCCGCGGCTACTGATAGCGAGGGTGGCTCCGCACCTGAGGCAGGTCACCATTCGGACATGAGTGGCGATGATCACCATGCCGGGGATGAGGCCGCCCCAAGCGGCGGAGACCATCATTCCGAGCAAACTCCGAATGCCTCGCCCAAGACCCACACCCACGCCGATGGCAAAGAGCACGTGCATGAAAGCTAAATATCTGGCCTTGCTGGCCGCTCTCTCCGTCACAACTGGAGTTCAAGCCGCTGATGCCCTGACGATTGATGTCCATCGTGATGCTAATTGCGGATGTTGCAAGAAGTGGATCTCACACCTCGAAGCGAATGGCTTCAAAGTCGTCGACCATGTCGAAAGCAACATGTCGGCAGTGAAGCAAAGTCTGGGCGTTGCGCCGCGGTTGGCGTCTTGTCACACCGCGGTGATTGACGGCAAGTTCGTCGAAGGTCATGTGCCGGCGGCTCAGGTCATCGAGCTCACCAAGCGCGATGATCTCGTGGGCATCGCTGTTCCCGGGATGCCGGCGGGCTCCCCCGGTATGGAAGTCGATGGCGTACAGCATGCCTACCAGGTCATTGGCTTGACCAAGGCGGGGTCTGATCAGGTCGTTGCAGAATATCCCGCTCAGTAGTACTGCCTGCCAGCACGGCCGCTTGTGTGTAGTGGCCGACTCTTTTTCATACGCCCTTTAACCTAAGTAAAAAAGGCGCCCGAGGGCGCCAAGGGCTGTCTCCAAACCAAAGGAGCACTACGAGGGGACAGCAGGACCAAGGCGCGAGCGGGCAATCAACCCGCCCGCTTGCCAGGGTTAGAGAACTTCCAGCGGGTACTCGACAATCAGGCGGACTTCATCCAGATCCGACTCGTAATCGGTCGCGCGAGTGGTCATTTGGCGAACACGGAAAGACATATCCTTCAGTGATCCAGTCTGCACAACGTACTTGGCCTCGATGTCCCGCTCCCAGCGCTTCTGGTTGGTCAACGGATCGCCGTTGTCATCACGGCGCATATAGACTTCGTTGGCCTTGCTGTAGTCGGCATCCCAGCCTTGGGCATATCGAGTCATGAAGCTCAACCCAGGCACACCGAAAGGCTCCATATCCAGGTCATAGCGCACTTGCCATGACTTCTCCTTCGGCGAGTTGAAGTCGCTGTACTGGATGGAGTTGTCGAGGTAGATGGAGTCCGATTGGCGCAAGTAGTCGAAGTCATCATCGCCATTGTTGCGCTGGAGACCCACCAGCACTGTGTGAGCGCCGAATTGGATGCCGACCTTGCCGCTCCAGATGTTGTTATCGAAGCTCCCGAGGAGCTGCTTCCCTTCATCGACCGCCTTGTAGTAGTTCAGCCCGCCGATCAAGGCGACATCGTCCGCAAGCGGGTAGCTCAGCGTGGTGCCCGCGTAATATTGATTCCAGGCATCCTTGAGGCGGCTGGTGTAGAGACTAAAGCCGACGTTGTCATTAAGCGTGTAATCACCACCGAAATAGGCGATCCATGGCGAGTCCACTTCGCCTGCGTAGAAGGTAGCGAAGCCGTCGCGCATGCTGCTGGTATTGGGTTGGCTCATCGAGTGGAGGCGACCACCTTGAAGCGACAGTCCTTCCACGCTGCTGTTGAGCACGGTGATACCTCGGAAACTCTCCGGTAAAAGCCGCGCATCACCGTATTGGACGACAGGGCTGACAGGAAAGACGTCGCCTACCTTGATCTCGGTATCCATGAACCGAGCTTTCACCGCGCCACCCAGTTTGGAGTAGTTATCCTCAGCCTGCCCGAGGCTGTTGTAAGGCAGCACATCGACTGAGCCACCGGCTCCTGAACGGCCGTCGCCGGTGTCAAGTTTGAGTCCTAGCATGGCAAAGGCATCGACACCGAAGCCTATGGTGCCCTCGGTGAAGCCAGACTCGAATCGGCCTATCACGCCATGCGCCCACTCTTCCGAATAGCCATTACCCGAGCTGCTGGACTGGCCTTTGCGGAAGTCACGGTTGAAGTAGAGATTTCGATTGAGGATGGTCAGGCTGCTGCCTTCGATAAATCCCTCGCCTTTCTCGTCGGCGGCCATTGCAGCTTGCCCGGTACTGATGCTCAGAGCGAGTAGAGAAAGTCCTAACAGGGTTCTGTTATTCATAAATGCTCCTGATGTTATTGGCAGTTGTCATTGTGTGGTCGCATATATGTGCCAAGCGCGCCGGGCATAACCAGGCGCGCCTTGGCCATATTTCCACATGCCAAATAACGTCAGGGTGACTTGAAAATTACTTTTCAGTCAGCGCGATGTCATTTATTAGTTTTGGTTCCGGCAACCTGTTCCGGCTGCACGGTATTCAAGAATATTCAGATCGCCGTTGGAGTCCTCGTAGGTCATCTGGGCTGGCATCACATTGCAGCTAGAGTCCGTTGAGGTAGTGGCCACGACCCTGGCGATATCGAGCTTCATGCCGTAGCGGTAATGAATAACTTCAGGCGGATTCTTTCCGTTAGCGGCAGCATACTCTTGCATGGCCTGCTCATTGGCCTGAATCATCCGACCATAAACACGATCAGTGCCGCCTTCTGCCAGAGCGGCAGAGGAAACAACCATAACGGCAAGGGCTGCAATAACTTTGAGGCTTTTCATATTTAATCACTCCTTCAAGGTGGTGATTAAAATATATCCGCTCAACCTGTCATAAAAATGAAGTCAAAGTTACATCGCCGTAATGCTTCCTGCCGCGTTACCCGGGCGAGTCAGCTTGGCGCGTGGCTTGCCCGGGTTTGTAAAGCTATATCTCCTGTGGTGCGCGAACCTTCTGTGTACGCTGCCTTCGCATCAGCCAGTAGGCGGCCGGCAAAACCAGCATGGACATCAGCGGCGCGGTAATCATGCCGCCGACCATGGGCGCGGCGATGCGCTTCATCACTTCAGATCCGGCACCTCCGCCCCAGAGGATTGGCAACAGGCCGGCGATGATCACGGCCACCGTCATCACCTTGGGCCGCACGCGCAGCACTGCGCCTTCACGAATTGCCTCCAGTAGTGCCGGGTCACCGCTGCGCCCGGCATCCATACGTGCATGCCAGGCATTCTTCAGGTACAGCAGCATGATCACCCCAAATTCCGCCGAGACGCCGGCCAAGGCGATAAAGCCGACCCCAGTGGCAACCGACAGGTTGAAGCCGAACCAGTAGAGCAGCCAGATGCCGCCCGATAGGGCGAAGGGCAGGGTTGCCATGATCAGTAGGGCCTCACCGAAGCGGCTGAAGGTCAGGTAAAGCAGCACGAAGATGATCAACAAGGTCGCCGGTACCACCCAGGCCAGCCGTGCATTGGCGCGCTCCAGGAACTCGAACTGACCGGAGTAGGAGACGGTCATGCCAGCATCGAGTTGTACCTGCTCAGCTACGCGTTGCTGCAACTCGCGCACGGTCGATGCCAGGTCGCGCCCACGGACATCGACATAGACCCAACCGGACAGACGCCCGTTCTCGCTGCGCAGCATTGGCGGCCCTTCGGTCAGACTAACCTGGGCGACGGTGCCCAAGGTGATCTGCTGGCCGGCTTGCGTGAGGATCGGCATACGCCGTAGTGCCTGCGGACTGTCTCGCCACTCCTTGGGATAGCGCAGGTTGATCGGGAAGCGGGCCAGTCCTTCAACCGTCTCACCAATATTGCTGCCGCCGATGGCGCCCGATACCACCGCCTGCACATCGGCGATGCTCAGGCCATAGCGCGCCGCGGCCAGTCGATCGATCTGGATGTCCACGTAACGGCCGCCAGTAAGGCGTTCTGCCAAGGCCGAACTCACCCCAGGCACCTCTTTGGCCACGGCCTCGATATCGCGCGTTATGCGCTCGATGTCGACCAAGGAGGTTCCGGACACTTTCACCCCAATGGGGCTCTTGATCCCCGTCGCCAGCATGTCGATGCGGTTGCGGATGGGCGGCACCCAGATATTGGACAGCCCCGGAACTTTTACCGCGCGATCCAGTTCCTCGATCAGCTTTTCGGGTGTCATCCCCGCGCGCCATTGATCGCGTGGTTTGAACTGCACCGTGGTCTCGAACATTTCCAGCGGTGCTGGATCGGTGGCGGTCTCTGCTCGCCCGGCCTTGCCGAATACCCGTGCCACTTCGGGCACCGTGAGGATCATCCGGTTGGTTTGCTGCAGCAGCTGGGTGGCCTTGCTGGCCGGCAAGCCGGGCAGGGCTGATGGCATGTACAACAAGTCGCCCTCGTCCATCGGCGGTAGAAACTCTCCTCCGAGTCTGCTGAGGGGCCAGAGACTGGACAAAAACACTAGCAAGGCCAGCGCTAGGGTCACCTTAGGCCAAGCCAGCACCCACTCCAGCACCGGCCGGTATGCACCGATCAGCCAACGATTCAAGGGGTTCTGTTGTTCGCTGGGGATATGCCCACGAATCCAATAGCCCATCAGCACCGGTACCAAGGTGATCGAGAGGCCAGCAGCGGCAGCCATGGCATAGGTCTTGGTGAATGCCAGCGGGCCAAACAGGCGACCCTCCTGGGCCTCCAGGGTGAAGACCGGGAGGAAAGACAGGGTGATGATCAAAAGGCTGAAGAACAGCGCCGGCCCGACCTCGGCCGCAGCTTCGCCGATCACCCGCCAGTGCGCCTCGCCCTGAAGCGGTTCACCGGGGTGTCGAGCCTTCCAGGCCTCGATGTGCTTGTGCGCGTTCTCGATCATCACCACGGCGGCATCGACCATGGCGCCGATGGCGATTGCGATCCCGCCGAGCGACATGATGTTGGCATTGACGCCCTGGTAGCGCATGACGATGAAGGCCATCAGGATGCCCAGGGGCAGGGTGATGATCGCGACCAGCGACGAGCGCAGGTGCCAGAGGAAGATCAGGCAAACCAGGGCAACCACCGCGAACTCTTCCAGCAGCTTGTAGCTGAGGTTATCGATGGCGCGGTCGATCAATTGCGAACGGTCATAGGTGGTGACCACCTCGACGCCGGCCGGCAAGCTGCCCTTCAGGCTGTCCAGCTTGGTCTTCACCGCGGCGATGGTATCGCGGGCATTCTTTCCGGAGCGCAAGATGACCACGCCGCCTACCACTTCACCCTGGCCATCCAGCTCGGCAATGCCACGACGCATCTCTGGCCCCAGCTGAATGGTGGCCACCTGACCCAGCAGCACCGGAACTCCGCTGGCCGAAGCCCGCAGCGGCACATTGCGGAAATCCGCCAGGCTCTCTAGATAGCCTGAAGCCCGCACCATGTACTCGCGCTCTGCCAGCTCCAGGATGGCGCCGCCGGTTTCCTGATTGGCGCTCTTCAGCGCCGCTTCGACCTCCTGCTGAGTTACCCCATAAGCCACCAGCTTCTGCGGATCGAGCAGCACTTGGTATTGCTTGACCATGCCGCCGAGGGTGGCCACTTCGGCTACGTTGGGCAGGCTCTTGAGTTCGTACTTGAGGAACCAGTCCTGCAGTGCCCGCAGCTGGGCAAGATCATGCTGGCCGCTGCGGTCGACCAAGGCGTACTGGTAGATCCAGCCCACGCCGGTGGCATCCGGCCCAAGGGTGGTGGTAACACCCTCGGGCAGGCGTTCCTGCGCCTGGTTGAGGTACTCCAGCACCCGCGAGCGCGCCCAGTAGAGGTCGGTGTCGTCCTCGAACAGCACGTAGACGAAGGAGTCGCCGAAGAACGAGTAGCCGCGCACCGTCTTCGCCCCCGGTACCGAGAGCATGGTTGTGGCCAGTGGGTAGGTCACCTGGTTCTCGACGATCTGCGGTGCCTGTCCGGGAAAGCTGGTTCTGATGATGACCTGGGTGTCAGATAGGTCCGGCAGTGCATCCAACGGCGTGTTGCGCAGCGACCAGAGGCCCAGGGCGGTGATGAACAGGGTGGCCAGCAGTACCAGGAAGCGGTTGCCGATCGACCAATGGATCAGGCGCGCGATCATGGCTGGTCTCCTTCCTTGCGGAGCTGCTCGATCAGCAGGCCGGAGTTTGTCTGACGTGCGGCGATGCGTACGTGATCTCCTGGCTTAAGTCCCACAGCTACTTCGGAGCTGACCAGAGGAAAAGCCATGGTCATACCTGGCATATTCAGGCTCTCGAAGGGGCCATGCTCCAGGGTGACTTGTTTCCCGTCCAGTGCGCGAATAACGCCGTGAGACACATGCAGCCCCTCCGTGCTGTCCTGTTCTGCATTGCCGGCCAGGATGCCCTGCAGGCTGGCTTCCGAATCGATGAGGAACTGGCCGGAGGTAACGACAGCCTGACCTTCCTCAAGACCGGAAAACACCTCCAGACGCCCATCGGCCTCGCGGCCCAAGGTGATTTCCTGGGGACGGTAGCGTCCGTCGCCTTCGGCCAGCATCACCAATGCACGCTTCCCGGTGCGAATCACGGCTTCACTCGGCACAAGAAGCGTGGATTGTTCGACGGCACTGTTCAGGCGTACGGCGGCGAACATGCCGGGGCGCAACTTACCGGCAGGGTTGGGTAGCTCGCTGCGTACCGTGAGCGTGCGCGTTTGCGGATCGGCACTCGGCAGCAAGGCTATGACGCGGCCCAGCAGCGGTCGATCAGGAAAGGCCGTCAGGTTGGCGCGGATCTCGTCCCCGACCTGGATACTTCCGGCCATGGCCTCGGGTATCGCCGCATCGAGCCAGACACTGGACAGCCCGTTGATCAACGCCAGATCCTGCCCGGCTTCAACGGTCATCCCGGCGCGTACCTGCAAGGCTTGGAGCTCGCCGCTGATAGGTGTGGTGAGGGTTTGCACTGCCCGCGGTTTGCCGCTGCGGCGAACCTGCTCTATCAACGCTTGTGGCATGCCGAGCAGGCGGAGGCGCTCTTGGGCCGCAGTGATCAAGCGGGCGTCACCGGTACGCAGTACCGCGAGGAACTCCAACTGCGCGGCGGACCACTCGGGAATCAGCAGGTCGACCAAGGGTGTTCCAGCTGGCAGTACATCGCCAGGGGCACGCCCGTAAACCCGCTCGACGAATCCGCCAGCGCGGGCCTGGAGGTTCGCTACCTCTCGCTGGTTATAGGCCAGGGAGCCGACCACCTCGATATCCGAGGGCAGTACACCGCGGATCACCGTCGAGGTCCGCATTCCGAGGTTCTGCACGGCTTGAGCGGGGACGCTCAGGACAGACGGATCTTGCTCGGATCCTGCGTATTTAGGGACAAGCTCCATATCCATGAAAGGTGACTTGCCCGGTTTATCGAAGCGCTGCTCAGGCTGCATCGGGTCGTACCAATAGAGCACCTTGCGCTCGTCCGTCGGTGCGGAGCTAGGCAGTAGCTCGTGTTTGGCTTGCCGCTGGGCCAGCCAGTAGCCACCGCCCGCCGCGCCAATGCCCACGGTCAGCACGGCGACCGCAAAACCAAATGTCGATATCTTCATTTCAGGCCCTCCACATAGGCGTAGTACAGGCTTGCGGAGAGCTGGCTCAACTTGCGCTGTTGTTCAATCTGCCGCAGTTGCGCATCAATCAGGTCGCGCTGGGCAGTAATAACGGATGTGAGCTGGCTGTTACCGGCTTGGTAGGCGGCCAGTTCGAGATCGGCACGTTTGCTTGCAAGCGGGATCAAGGTTTTTTCGGTGCGTGACAAGGTCCTGCGCAGTTGCTCAAGCTCGGCAATACCGCCTTCCAGCTCAGCCTGATGGGCGCGCAGTAATGCTTCCTGCTCGGCTTCCATCTGCGACACGCTTTGTTGTCTGGCGTTGATCTTGGGCCCCTGACGTGTGCCTACGAACAACGGCAGGTCGAAGGTAAATTGCACCATCACCATATCGCCGAACTGGTTGTCGCGATTGTTGTAGGCAAACTCAACACCCCAGTCGGGGGTCCTCTCGGCGATGGCCTCGTTCAGCTCGGCGCTAGCCTCGCCGACTCGGGCGGAGGCAGCGCGCAACTCAGGGTGTGAGGCAATGCGTTGCTGCAGGTGCGGTGCCACCAGGTTCAGACTGGGAACACCTCCTTGCAAAGGCTGGTCAGCCTCGTTGCCTATCCAGCGGCGCAGCTTGGCACGAGCTACTGCCACATCGCGATTCAGTTGATCTCGCCGATCTTGTAACGCCAAAGCTTCCTGGTCGGCCTGCAACAGCTCGCCAGGCTGAGCACTACCGCCGGCAATCAGCGATTGCACGGTCGAGCGGAGCATCTCGATCTGACGGTCCAGTTGATCGAAGAGGCCAACACTGCGTTCGGCGTAGTACACATCCAGCCAGCTCACTGCCGTCTGGCGCTTGATCTCCAACTGCATGGCACGCTGCTCGGCCTCGGCTCGGCCTACTGAAGCCTCGGCCAACTGGCGCCGAGCCTGACGCTTGTCACTGTTGGGGACTTCCTGCATGAACCCAATGCGGCGCATGGTCATGGAGTCACGATTAAGCGTGTAACGGTCAGGGCCTTCGATCGGCAGGTTGTCGATGCCTAGAATCAGCTTGGGATCGGGCAGGGCGTCTGCGGGCTCGACAGCCTGCTGTGCCGATGCCACCTGCGCCTGGCGCGCGAGGTTCTCAGGGGCACTCTGCTCGGCCAGAGCTTGGGCTCGTTCGAAAGTTAGGGGCTGCGCCTGCGCGGCAAGCCAGGGAGCTGCCCAGAATGCGGCAGCCAACACACCGAGAAAGCCACGGCGTGGAAAAAGGAAAGCGGACATGCTTTCGCCTCCAATGCGATTGATCGAAGTCGCGACTACGAAACGTGACCGCGACGATGCGCCTGACTGTAAGGCGCGGGATGATCACTGCATTAGACGAAACGAGGAGGGCGCCAGAGTCCTGCGGGCTCTCGCTTAATCACCGACTGGGTCAGCAATATCTCGGGGCGTGAGGGGAGAGGGGATATGCTCTTGATCACGGTGGTCTGGAGAAGTCCTCCGGTCTTGCATTCCTGGCCGGGTTTGCAAGGGGACTTCTTGGCCACCCCATCAGACTTGTCCATTTGCTCGCAGCACGGAGCATCGGCCATTGCATGGCCCTGATGATCGGCGCTCTGCATCGGGCAAGGTTGTGCCGGCATGCTGAAAGCCACACCGCCGAAGGTCGGCAGCACGAGGCTAGCAATCATTAGCAGGATCAATCCAATCCGACGCACAGCAATTCACCAGGCGGGGCAATAGGCCGACGATAGCAGATTGCCCCCGAGCCATGAATGCTCCTTTTGACGATAACAGCACTTCGTTGATTTGGATCAAATAGAGTGTCTAGTCTCACAGGGCGAGCTGAGCAGAGCATTTCTAGTCTTGTTTTTATTTTTTTTAACCAGTCAAAATTGCTTCAGGAGTCCACTTTTTTGACTGTATATCGGCGGGCAACGAAAGGGTCTCCAGGATCCTGCAGCTTCCATATCATTGATTAATCTGTATTTTTTTTGAGCAAGATTTGTCTCTTTTATTGTCAGGAGCCACATCTCCTGGGGTCTGTCGGGATATTCTTAATTTAACATAATATACATTATGCGAACCGACGTATTGCGTGTCAGGAAAGTCACACGCCACTTTCAAATCGGAAATTTCGGTAACGCCAGACCGCCCCTCAGTCAACCTGGCTATCCAGAGTCATCACCACGCGCCCGCCCGCCGGACAGGTTTCCATGAACTGGTTGGCAGCGACGAAATCCTCGAAGGCGAAGGTCTTGGCGATGGTCGGCTTGAGCAGCCGGTCCGCGGCCATCTGGTTGATCCGTACGATCGCGCGCTGCACGGCAGCCTCGTCGCGCTGCAGGCCCAGTTCGGGCTGGCCGGTGAAATCCATCACGCAATGCCGGAAGAACTGCAGGTGCTTCTTGAACGCGGCACAGGCCGGGAAAGCGGCATCGTTGCCGCCATTAACGCCGTAGATGATCAGCTTGCCGCGGGTCGCGGCCACGTCGCCGAGCAGCTTCATCTGCGGGCCCGCGCACTGGTCGAGCACGACTTCGACGCCCTTGCCGTCGGTGAAGCGCTCGACTTCCAAGACCAGATCCTGTTCTTCCGTATCGATCACCTTGTCGGCGCCCAGTTCGCGCAGATAGCCACGGGTGTTGCCGTCACTGGTGGCCGCCACGACCTCTGCGCCGAGCGCCTTGGCCATCTGCACCGCCTGGGGCGCCAGGCAATGGGCCGCCTCGGTGACCAGCACGCGTTGGCCCGGCTGGACCTCGGCGAGTTCGACCAGGGCGAAATACGCCAGCATGTAGGGGGTGTAGAGAACGGCGGCCTCGGCCGGCGTGAGCACGTCAGGGTAGCGAGCCAGGCCCCTGGCCGGCATCAGCACCAAGTCGCCCCAGGCCGGATACTGGTTGGTGCTGAACGCGGGAAAGCTGGCCACGGCCATGCCCGGCGCGAAGTCCGTCACGCCCGGCCCGACTGCTTCGATCACGCCGGCCAGTTCGAAGCCGACACCCGCCGGCAATTGGGCGGTCTGATCCGGCGCCAGGTTCTGCCGCCACAGCACATCTCGCCAGCCGACGCCAAGCGCCTGGGTACGCACCAGCACCTCGCCGTGGCCGGGTTTCGGAGTCGGCAGTTCCTCCAGGCGCAACACGCTGGCGTCACCGAACTGATGGAAGCGGATCATGCGGGACATCACACACCTCGCCGTAGTCTCTATGGCCACGGACTCTATACGGGCTTTCCCTCGGGCACCACCCGGACGGATTGATAGTCACCATAAACGGTGCTGATCCACGAGCGGCGGCGGGCTTGACGTTATCTTGCCACGGCCGCACCTTTCACACACTCAAAGTGGAAGCCCGCCATGAACCGCAACGATTTGCGCCGCGTCGATCTCAACCTGTTGATCGTGTTCGAGACGCTGATGTACGAGCGCAGCGTGACCCGTGCCGCGGAAAAACTCTTCCTGGGCCAGCCGGCCATCAGCGCCGCCCTCGCCCGCCTGCGCAACCTCTTCGACGACCCGCTGTTCGTGCGCACCGGCCGCAGCATGGAACCCACCGCCCGGGCCAACGAGATCTTCGCCCTCCTCTCTCCCGCGCTGGACTCGATCTCGACCGCGGTCAGCCGGGCCACCGATTTCGACCCGGCTACCAGCACTGCGGTGTTCCGCATCGGCCTGTCCGACGACGTCGAGTTCGCCCTGCTGCCGCCGCTGCTGCGACGCCTGCGCGCGGAGGCGCCGGGCGTCGTGCTGGTGATCCGCCGCGCCAACTATCTGTTGATGCCCAACCTGCTGGCCTCCGGCGAAATCTCGGTGGGCGTCAGCTACACCGACGAGCTGCCCGCCAATGCCAAGCGCAAGGTGCTGCGCCGCAGCAAGCCCCGCCTGCTGCGGGCCGACAGCGTGCCTGGCGCCATCAGCCTGGACGACTTCTGCGCCAGACCCCATGCGCTGGTTTCGTTCGCCGGAGACCTGACCGGCTTCATCGACGAGGAACTGGAGAAGCTGGAGCGCAAGCGCCGGGTGGTGCTTGCGGTGCCCCAGTTCAACGGGCTGGGAACCCTGCTGGCAGGCACCGACATCGTCGCCACCGTGCCGGACTACACCGCCGCCACGCTGACCGCCGCGGGAGGCCTGCGCGCCGACAATCTGCCGTTGCCCACCCGCACCTTCGAGCTGCATATGGCCTGGCGTGGCGCGCAGGACAACGACCCGGCGGAGCGCTGGCTGCGCTCGCGCATCCAGATGTTCTGCGGCGATCCGGACAGCCTCGGTTAAAGAAGGCGCGGATCGAGCCTCAGTTCCACCTCGCGGGCCGTGGCCTGGCAATGGGCGAAACCGGAATGGCGGGGGTTGAGCAGGACGTTGTATTCCGGCGGCACGATCACCGAAGGCACCACCAGGCCCAGCGAGCCCAGGCTGTCCAACCAGGCGTCGCCAGCCTGCTGGGAGGTCGGCGCCAGCGGCTCTGCGTTCCATTGTTCGGGCAAGGGAAACAGGCGCATCAGGCTGTCGTCCGGCACCTGGATTTCCAGCACCACGAAGTCCTCCAGCGCCTGCTCGTCCTTGAGGTGAACCAGCACCTCGAGGATGGCCAGGGAGATGCTGGTAGCGCAGTACACGGCGCGTCGCCCGACACTGTTCCAGCGGCCGCCGTAGAGCTCCGCGCCCAGGCCGCTCCAGCAACTGTCGAGGTGGCGACGCCGGCAGATGCGATAGAGCTTCACATGAACACGCCGTGTTCCAGGCGGTGGATCAGCGCCAGGACCTCCCGGGTGCCGAGTTCGGTGCGCAGGTACTCGACGGGCGTCTGCCCGCCCAGCGCCCGCTCGGCGCTGTTGAGCCAACGGGAAGCCGCCTCGGCGTTGCCGCCGAACAGCTGCAGCGCCGCGTCGTAGATGGTCAGCAGGCTGACCAGGCGATCGCTCTCCTCCCGCTGCAGGCGGCCGCTCTCGCGGCGCCTGGCCAGGGTGCGTTCGCTCAGGTTGAGGCTGCGCAGGATCTGCGCCGGCGCCAGGTGCGAGATACGGGCGAAGCGCTCGATCAGCGCGTGGCTCATGCCCTTCTCTATCTCGCGTTGCAGCAGCCTGACATCGGCGGGAAGGCCGAGAAGACTCCAGATCGAGCCGTCGCGGGGCGGCGGCGGCTGGAAGCGCGGCATTTCGGCCAGAGCAGCTACGATAGCCATGGAGAACTCCTTCTGTCAGATGGCATTAAAATATATGCCACATGGCAATCATACTGCCTGGCGCCGCCCTCGCCAACTCCATAACCACGCCCTGCTTTGATGAACCAAAATCACGCGCATTGATAATTGAATTTGTGGCGTTCGATTCGTGCCTTCAAATTCCGCGCCGCAGACTCCGCCCATCCACAAATCCGACTGGCGGAGTCAAACATGGAACAGTCACGCAATCTCTCCTGGCGCTTCCCCCTGGCCCTCGCGGCCATGCTGGTGCTGAGCGCCTGCGGCAAGGGCGAGGAAGTCGGCCAGCAGCCCTCGGCCGCCAAGGTCAGCGTCGCCGAGGTGATCGAACAGCCGATCAACGAATGGGACGAATTCACCGGCCGCCTGGAGGCGCCGGAATCGGTCGAGGTGAGGCCGCGCGTCTCCGGCTACATCGACCACGTCGCCTTCGACGAAGGCAGCCTGGTGAAGAAAGGCCAGCTGCTGTTCCAGATCGACCCACGCCCATTCGAGGCCGAGGTCAAGCGCCTGCAGGCCCAGCTGCAACAGGCCCGCGCCGGCCAGACCCGAGCCATCAACGAAGCCCGCCGTGGCGAGCGCCTGCGCCAGAGCAACGCGATTTCCGCCGAACTGGCCGATGCCCGCGCCAGCGCCGCGACCGAAGCCCAGGCCGCCGTCGCCGCCATCCAGGCCGAGCTGGAGAACGCCCAGCTCAACCTCAGCTTCACCCGCATTGCCTCGCCGATCGACGGCCGCGTCAGCCGCGCCGAAATCACAGAGGGTAACCTGGTCAACGCCGGCCAGTCGCTGCTGACCTCGGTGGTTTCCACCGACAAGGTCTACGCCTACTTCGACGCCGACGAGCGCGTGTTCCTCAAGTACATCGAGCTGGCCCGCAAGGCCGGCGGCGACGCCCGTGGCGCCAGCCCGGTGTACCTCGGCCTGTCCAGCGAGAGCGGACACCCGCACGCCGGCCAGCTGGACTTCCTCGACAACCAGGTCAACCCGCGCACCGGCACCATCCGTGGCCGCGCCGTGTTCGACAACAGCAAGGGCGAATTCACCCCCGGCCTCTATGCCCGTCTCAAGCTGGTCGGCAGCAGCACCTACCCGGCCGCTCTGATCAAGGACGACGCAGTCGGCACCGATCTCGGCAAGAAGTTCGTCCTGGTGCTCGGCGAGAACAACACCGTGGACTACCGCGCCATCGAGCTCGGCCCGAAGCTGGAGGGCCTGCGTATCGTCCGCACCGGTCTGGCCAAGGGCGAGAAGATCGTGGTCAACGGCCTGCAGCGCGCCATGCCCGGTGCCACTGTCGAGCCGCAGGCCGTGCCGATGGCCGACGAGGCCACCCTCGCCCAGCTGGCGAGCCTGCGCCAGGCGGTCGACAACCGCGATGCACCGCGCGTGGCGGAAAAGAACACCACCCTGCCCCGCTCGCCGCGTAGCTGAGCCAAACGTAGGGCGGCAGTGCCCGCGCCTCACCGAACACGCGGGTTTCACCCGCCCTGCGAATGACCCAAGCCTGGCGCGCATGACGCGCCAAGTTCGAGGACTCCATGAACTTCTCCCAGTTCTTCATCAAGCGGCCGATCTTCGCCGCCGTGCTATCCCTGCTGGTGCTGATCGCCGGCGCGATCTCGCTGTTCCAACTGCCGATCAGCGAATACCCGGAAGTGGTGCCGCCCACCGTGGTGGTGCGCGCCAACTTCCCCGGTGCCAACCCCAAGGTGATCGGCGAAACCGTCGCCTCGCCGCTGGAGCAGGCCATCGTCGGCGTGGAGGGCATGCTCTACCTGTCCTCCCAGTCGACCAACGACGGCAAGCTGACCCTGACCATCACCTTTGCCCTCGGCACCGACCTGGACAACGCCCAGGTACAAGTGCAGAACCGCGTGACCCGCACCATGCCGACCCTGCCCACCGAGGTGCAGCGGCTTGGCGTGACCGTGGACAAGGCCTCCCCCGACCTAACCATGGTGGTCCACCTGACCTCGCCGGACCAGCGCTACGACATGCTCTACCTCTCCAACTACGCCGCGCTCAACGTCAAGGACGAGCTGGCGCGGCTGGACGGCGTGGGCGACGTGCAGCTGTTCGGCATGGGCAACTACTCGCTGCGCGTGTGGCTCGACCCGAACAAGGTGGCCTCGCGCAACCTCACCGCTACCGACGTGGTCAACGCCATCCGCGAGCAGAACCGCCAGGTCGCCGCCGGCGCCCTCGGCGCGCCACCCTCGGATGCCGGCAACAGCTTCCAGCTGTCGATCAACACCCAGGGCCGCCTGGTCAGCGAGGAAGAGTTCGAGAACATCATCATCCGCGCCGGCGACGACGGCGAGATCACCCGCCTCAAGGACATCGCACGCATCGAACTGGGCTCCAGCCAGTACGCCCTGCGCTCGCTGCTGAACAACCAGCCGGCCGTGGCCATCCCCGTGTTCCAGCGCCCCGGCTCCAACGCCATCGAGATTTCCGACTCGGTGCGCGAGCGCATGGCCGAGCTGAAGCAGGCCTTCCCCCAGGGCATGGACTACGAGATCGTCTACGACCCGACCATCTTCGTGCGCGGCTCCATCGAGGCGGTGGTGCACACCCTGCTTGAGGCCATCGTACTGGTGGTACTGGTAGTGATCCTGTTCCTGCAGACCTGGCGCGCCTCGATCATCCCGCTGGCCGCCGTGCCGGTGTCGCTGATCGGTACCTTCGCCGTGATGCACCTGTTCGGCTTCTCGCTCAACGCCCTGTCGCTGTTCGGCCTGGTGCTGGCCATCGGCATCGTGGTGGACGACGCCATCGTCGTGGTGGAGAACGTCGAACGCAACATCGGCCTCGGCAAGTCGCCCATCGACGCCACCCGCCAGGCCATGAAGGAAGTGACCGGCCCCATCGTCGCCACCGCCCTCGTGCTGTGCGCCGTGTTCGTGCCGACCGCGTTCATCTCCGGCCTCACCGGGCAGTTCTACCAGCAGTTCGCGCTGACCATCGCCATCTCGACCGTGATCTCGGCGTTCAACTCGCTGACCCTGTCACCTGCCCTGGCCGCCGTGCTGCTGAAGGACCACCACGCGCCGAAGGACCGTTTCTCCCGCGTGCTCGACAAGCTGTTCGGCGGCTGGCTGTTCAATCCCTTCAACCGCTTCTTCGACCGTGCCAGCCACGGCTACGTTGGCACCGTGAAGCGCGTGCTGCGTGGCAGCTCGATCGCCCTGCTGGTCTACAGCGGCCTGCTGGCGCTCGGCTACCTGGGCTTCTCCAGCACCCCGAGCGGTTTCGTGCCGCAGCAGGACAAGCAGTACCTGGTCGCCTTCGCCCAACTGCCGGATGCCGCCACCCTCGACCGTACCGAGGACGTGATCAAGCGCATGTCGGAAATCGCCGGCAAGCACCCGGGCGTAGAGAACACCGTGGCCTTCCCGGGCCTGTCGATCAACGGCTTCACCAACAGCCCGAACAGCGGCATCGTGTTCACCCCGCTCAAACCGTTCGACGAGCGCAAGGACCCGTCAATGTCGGCCGCCGCCATCGCCGCCGAACTGAATGCCCAGTTCGCCGACATCCAGGATGCCTACATCGCCATCTTCCCGCCGCCACCCGTGCAGGGCCTCGGCACCATCGGCGGCTTCCGCCTGCAGGTAGAGGACCGTGGCAGCCTGGGCTACGAGGAGCTGTACAAGCAGACCCAGAACGTCATCGCCAAGGCGCGCCAGCTGCCCGAACTGGACCCGATGTCGATCTTCACCAGCTACCAGGTCAACGTGCCCCAGGTGGATGCGGCCATCGACCGCGAGAAGGCCAAGACCCATGGCGTGGCCATCAGCGACATCTTCGACACCATGCAGGTGTACTTGGGCTCGCTGTACGCCAACGACTTCAACCGCTTCGGCCGCACCTACCAGGTCAACGTCCAGGCCGACCAGCAGTTCCGCCTGGAGCCGGAACAGATCGGTCAGCTCAAGGTGCGCAACAATCGTGGCGAGATGATCCCGCTGTCGACCTTCGTCAAGGTGGAAAACAGCGCCGGCCCGGATCGCGTGATGCACTACAACGGCTTCCTCACCGCCGAGATCAACGGCGCGGCAGCACCTGGCTACAGCTCCGGCCAGGCCGAGGCGGCGATCGCCAAGCTGCTCAAGGAGGAACTGCCCAACGGCATGACCTACGAATGGACCGAGCTGACCTATCAGCAGATCCTCGCCGGCAACACCGCGATCTTCATCTTCCCGCTCTGCGTGCTGCTGGCCTTCCTGGTGCTGGCCGCCCAGTACGAGAGCTGGAGCCTGCCGCTGGCGGTGATCCTGATCGTGCCGACCGTGCTGTTCTCCGCCATCGTCGGGGTAATCCTGGCCGGCGGCGACAACAATGTGTTCACCCAGATCGGCCTGATCGTACTGGTGGGCCTGGCGTGCAAGAACGCCATCCTCATCGTCGAATTCGCCAAGGAGAAGCAGGAAGAAGGCCTGGATCGCGTCGCCGCAGTGCTGGAAGCCTGCCGCCTGCGTCTGCGCCCGATCCTGATGACTTCCATCGCCTTCATCATGGGCGTGGTGCCCCTGGTGCTCTCCAGCGGTGCCGGTGCCGAGATGCGCCATGCCATGGGCGTGGCGGTGTTCAGCGGGATGATCGGCGTGACCTTCTTCGGCCTGTTGCTGACCCCGGTGTTCTACGTGCTGATCCGCGCCTTCGTGGAGAAGCGTGAAGCGCGCAAGGCCAACCAGATCGCCCATGAGGTGCATGCATGAAGCCGTTGATTCCCGCCCTGCTCGCCCTCGCGGTCAGCGCCTGCGCCGTCGGTCCGGACTACCAGGCGCCGGATACCCGGCCGGCGCAGATCACCAGCCTGGAGGCCGGCGACTATGACCGCACAGGCTTCGAATCGGCCTGGTGGCAGCAGTTCGACGACCCGACCCTGAGCCAACTGGTGCAACAGTCGCTCAAGGAAAACCGCGAGCTGCGCGTGGCCTTCGCCCGCCTGCGCGCCGCCCGCGCCATCCGTGACGATGTCGGCAACGACCAGATGCCGGTAATCACCGGCCGCGCCAGCGGTGAGTTCGGCAAGGCCCAGCAACCGCCGACCACCGAGGAACGCATCCGCCAGGAGCGCTACGACCTCGGCCTGGACATGGCGTGGGAGCTGGACCTGTTCGGTCGCATCCAGCGCACCATCGAAGCCAGCGACGCACAGAGCGAAGCCGCCGAGGCCGAGCTGTACCAGCTGCAGGTCAGCCTGATCGCCGAGCTGGTGGATGCCTACGGCAACCTGCGCGGTGCACAGCTGCGCGAGCGCATCGCCCGCGACAACCTGAAGAACCAGCAGGAGTCACGCGGCCTCACCGAGCAGTTGCGCGACGCCGGTGTGGGCAGCGAGTTGGACGTGCTGCGCGCCGACGCCCGCCTGGCCGCCACCGAGGCCAGCCTGCCGCAACTGCAGGCCGAGGAAGCGCGGGCCCGCCACCGCATCGCCACCCTCCTCGGCCAGCGTCCGGAACAGCTCAGCGTGGACCTGTCGCCCCGACCGCTGCCGGTGATCGCCAAGGCCCTACCGATCGGCGATCCCGCCGAACTGCTGCGCCGCCGTCCCGATGTGCGGGTGGCCGGGGGCCCGCTGGTTCCAGGGCC